>ENA-OWPA01000453-OWPA01000453.1-bioreactor-metagenome-genome-assembly--contig:-NODE-453-length-56214-cov-6.692894_pt1 | contig 56214 bp, 42 predicted proteins | sample MGYA00238139_ERZ651803 | MGnify/ENA primary metagenome ERZ651803 (study PRJEB26909, sample SAMN07631231) | bioreactor metagenome | isolation source: Switchgrass digestor | place: USA: Dartmouth...
CCATTCGCAACCGTTCTGCCGTAAGGCCGGAGGCACTGATCGCAAAAGAATTGAAAAGCCGCATTTAATCATCTCCCCCCATTAATAACAAGACGCAGAGTGCTCAATTTACCGTTCAGCCTGGTGATGGCAGTCTGATAATTAATTGAATTCATGGCAAGTTGGGCCATTTCCATATCGATATCAACGTTATTACCGTCTTCACGCAGAGAAGTAGAATTATCGGTCTTTACTTGCGGTTTAATTTCTTCCAATCCTCCTCTTTTAAAATGACCAGGCTGGTTAGCTGTTATTTGCATCTTTTTTTTCGGCTTTAACGCCTGCTGCAAGTTTTCTTCAAATGATACATAAGATCGTTTATAACCCGGTGTATTTGTGTTTGCTATGTTATGGGCCAAAACATTCTGCCTAATGCTTGCGGCATCTAAAGCTTTCTGCAAAACATTTACAGTTTGGTCAACAAAAATCCCCATCCCCATTCACCTACCATACAAAATTGAATGTTATTACCAAAAAAGGCAGCAAAAAGGCTGCCGAGTCGCAGCCTGGCAATCATAGCTTTTTAAGCCTTAGACTCATAGCTTTGCGTCCTACCCTTTCGAGTAGTTTGCCAAAAAAAGTAGATATTTCATTGAAATGATAATTATTTACAACTGCTAGAACAGTGTAATTCTACAAAAATTTACCAAATCCTCCTTGGTTCGATGTTTATCCAAAAAAAGGCAGCAAAAGGCTGCCTATGTCGCAGCCTGGCAATCATAGCTTTTTAAGCCTTAGACCCATAGCTTTGCGTCCTACCCTTTCGAGTAGTTTGCCAAAAATAAACCATATGACATTAGTAAACAATTTCTCGTGTACTAAAGTGATGTAATTCTACAAATAAATGGCAATTCCTGCTTGAATCGACAATTAATTGAGTGAAAATATAAAATAATAATTAAAAGCCACATGCACTCACTAAAATCGAATTATTTATTTAATTTTGATAATTGACAAAACAAAAGAACAGGCTCTTAACCTGTTCTTTACTCTGCCTTAAGATTTAATATATGCTGGTTAGTTGCGTAGTTGTGGTTCTGAACCTTCTTGCTTGCTTCCACCCAAGTATTGCGCAAATCGCTTAACAAGGTGTACACTTCTTTAGCCAGTTTCACATCTTTGTTGACGTTTGCTTCTACCAACTTGCTATACATAAACTCATAGAGAGAAAAAAGATTATCTGCAATTTCTCCTACATCCCGATTTAAATTGCCCATTAACTCAGCAATAATTTTTTGGGCTTTTATAAAATTAGTGTTTTTCTTTTCTAAATTATTTTCCTCAATGCCGTTTATCCCTTGCATGATAAACTTTAAAGCACCGTCGTAAAGCATGGTAACCAGTTTTTCTTGGGAAACTGTATTTACCTGGTTAGTTTGGTAAGCCTGATAAGCACGAGCCATGTTCATGGTATAAGACCCCCCTTTTTACTAGAGAGTTAAAAGTTAAAAGAGAAAAACGAAAAGTTAAAAGTTAAGAGTTTTAAATTTTGAGTTATGAGTTAAATTATTTAATTATGAATTATGAATTTTGAATTAAGAATTAAAATTAAAATAACATGTTATTAAGCCACTAAATTTAGATGTTCAATTCAAAATTCAAAATTTAAAATTCAAAATTAATTAAGCCTTGTCGTCAACAAATAAGCCAACGGAGTGGATGGAGCGGCCAAGTAAAGCACCTGCTCGCTGAGGAGAAAGATACTGTAAGACTTTACCTGTTGACACATCTATAACCTGCACACGCCACAGACCGTTTTCCTCTACCATGTAAAGCCGAATGGGCTTGCCTGCCTTTTCTAACTCTGTATTTAGCTCTTCCAAAAAATTTTCAAGTTCTTTCCTGCTACCTTCCTTTTTCCACTGGCGCCCTCTGTTCCTTTGTTCATGTTCAGTTACTTTAAGGTTTTTAGTATCGTGAACTATCTGCTTTTGAGTTTGTTCCTTGACGTTATGCAGAATTATCGGGTCAAGACCAGGAATCTTATCGAGCATCTCCCCCACTCCTATTGTCTTTTATCGATAAATGCCCCTTCCGTCTGAATATAATGCTGATACATATTCTTAGACTGTTTTCCCTGCTGTAATTCGATAAGCTTCTCACCAATGGCCGTTTTAGTACTGTTTAATTTTTCTTCCAATTGTTTATTTAACGCTTGCAACTCTTTAAGTTTTTCCAACAGTTCTTCAGGGTTAGGCGCAAAGTCAAGCTGCTTATCCAGCTCATCAATCATCTTTATTAAAATATCTTTTTTTTCAAAGAGAGTAAGCATTTCTTCATACTTGCCGGCCTCCAGGAGGCGAAGCTGTTCCAAGGTAAACTCTCCGAACTGCTCAAGGAGGCTCAGTTTCTGTTCGTGCAGACTGTTAATCATCATCACATCCACTCTATCTAATTAGAACTAAACTGCTGTGATAACCAGGCTGACTGGGCATTTGCCTGCTGAATAGCAGTCTCTAAAGCTGTGAATTGTTTCCAATAACGCTTTTCCAGCATAGCTAAGCGATCTTCTTGAACTCCAATCCGCTTTTCTATATCCCTGATCCGTTCAGCGAGTATACTTTTATCATAACTAGAAAGACTACCATCACTACCAGCTTGATCGGTAATGTTAGCCATAGAAGTGGTCAAGGTGTCAAAAAGACGCTGAGCAATCCCTTTTTCATTGTAACTATCACTACTTTGGGTAAAGAATTTCAGTACCTCATCCGGGTTTTCGGCGATAGCTTTTTTGAGCTTAGCTTCATCTTTAATATATAGTTTACCGCCTTCATAATAGGATCCGGTTTCGATGCCATATTCGGACAAATGGTCAAGCTGACTTGCAACCCCTTTAACCGGAGTAGTCCAGGCAGAGCGCATTTTATCTAAAGCACTGCGTAAAAGGGGATCGCTTCTTAGGGTACCGCTCTTGGCCTTTTCTTCCCAGAGCTTTATCTCATCTTCAGACATTTCCTTCTTCTGGTCAGAAGTCAAAGGTGAATAGTCTCGATAGCGAGTTTCAGTTACTTTTTTATTAATTGTCTCAATTATTTCATTATATTTCTCAATAAAGCTTTTGATAGATTCATAAACGGCATCGCTGTCCTGCAAAACGTTGATTGTTGTTTCTACCCCAGTCTTTCCCTGTAAGGTAAAGGTTGTGCCGTTAATGGTAAATTCGTTGCTCTTTCTTGTAGTTTCCAGTCCGTTAATAATAACCTTAGCATCCTTACCGCCTGTTTCATATCTGACTTCCTTTGACTCAGTGCCATCTTCTTCTTTTACAGGATAAGTGCCATTTTTAAGGTTTAAAACCTCAGTAAAGAACTTATCGGCAACAAGTTTTCCTGCCTCATCAAAAGTGCCAAAATTTATTTCATCACCGTTTTCTTCCGGATTATATTTGCCTGTTCTAGTAGTGGAAATTGAAACTTTATCTGTACTTTCATCATAAAAGATAGAAATTCCTAGAGACTTATCTACTGACATTCGATTAAACAAGCTGTTTAAAGACATATTTCCGGCTTCTACCACATAAGTTTTTGCTACATCGTTCCCTTTTTCATCAAAAATGGTAAATGTAGTTTCAAATTTTTTGGTGTTATAGGTATAACTAGCCTCAATTACACTATCCTCAGCAATTTCCCGATCGAAGATTAATTCCCCGGTATCTACATTTAGGTACACTTGAGCTACATCATCATCTTTATTTAATTCTTTAGAATCAAAAACAACTGTAAACTCTTCTCCGTCAACCTTAATTGTAATCCCTTTACCTTTATTGATAGTATCATGAACTAGTTTTTGAGATTTTCCTGCTTGGCTAACTTTTATCTCATCAGTAACAGTTTCCTCTATCCAGGTAACACGACCGTCCAAGCCAAGTACATCTCTTTGATCCCAAAGAGTTTTATTAGGATCCACTTTTTTACCAGTTTTGCTAATTGCTTCGCTACTCTGATTACGTGCTACTTCGGCAAGTTGTTCAACTTTGATGGTGTAACTGGTAGCCGCTGCATTATTACTGCTGCTTGCCGTTACTACACTACTGTCGCCGACAACAATTTTCCGGCTTAAATAGGTAGATTGAAGCCGCATCTTACTAACCACATCTCTTAAAGACCTGAGCTGGTTGTTCATGGTGCGGTAGTCTGCCTTTTTCCATTCTAAAAAAGTTTTTTGCTGGTACAGTTTATTAACCGGTTGCCTGGCGGCTGCCATTAGTTGTTCAACCATTGAATCAATATCTAAACCGGAAGCCAAACCGCCAATCCGCAAATTACTACTGGCCATTCCTTTTACCTCCTATTATTCTTCAATCCTTAGCATTTTTCATCTACAATGATTCCGGCCATTTCCCACATATGAGCAACAGCGTCTAAAATTTTTTCCGGCGGAATTTCCCTGATTACCTCTCCAGAGTCTCTATCGATCACTTTAACCATGATTTCCTTAGTCTTTTCATGAATGGAAAACTCGAGGCTGGTGTAGCGCAAGTTTAAAGCTTGATTTGCCTTCTCGATACTTTCGATAAACTCCTTTTCACTAACTACTTTTTCTTTCGATTCCTGTTTATTAGTAACTTGTTCATTATTAACCCGTACTTTTTCACGCGGTATTTCCACCTTTTGTTGACTGTTAATAAGGTTATGTTGATGGGTTACGCCTTCTATTTTCATATTTCCACCCCCGAAACGTCTAACTGAATCAATACCTTACTAATTTTTATATCGGAAAAAATTTTGGAAAGTTTAGGGGAAAATCGCTCGGTTTTAATTTTGAATTATAAATTTTGAATTTTGAATTATAAAAAACTCGAAAGAAGGTAATTTCTTTCGAGTACAGCTCTACATATTATGTGTCTACTATTATGTATCTACCCAGTCTTATAGATCATTACCTTTAATAAGCTTAAGTTACCTTTAGCCAGCTAATTGCCTGGTATAACTGGTCTGCCAATTGGGCAAGGACATCGCTGGAAGCGGCAATCTCTTCCATAGTAGCAGATTGTTCCTGGGTGGCAGCCGAGACACTTTGAGCTTGACCGGCTGTTTGCCGGCTAATCTGTTCCACCTGACTAATGGTATCGACCATCCGCTGGCTGCCTTCCGCAATACCCTCAACAGCAGCCAGGATTTCCTGGTTTTGACCTGATACGGTTTTGATTAGGTCAGAAATTTCAGCAAAGGCTTTACCTGCTTCACGAACTGCATCATAGCCCTCCTGCACTTCCCGAGTTCCCTCATCCATAGCAGATACAGCTTTACTAGTATCTGACTGGACACTTTCAATCAAAGCAGCAATTTGCTTAGTAGCAAGTTGAGACTGTTCAGCAAGTTTACGTACTTCTTCAGCCACTACGGCAAAACCTCTTCCCTCTTCTCCTGCCCTAGCCGCCTCGATAGCAGCATTAAGAGCAAGCAGATTAGTCTGGTCAGCTATGCCGGAAATAGTTGACACGATTTGTCCGATTTCCTTCGATCTATTTCCCAGTTCTGTCACCATCTCTGCCGAATGATCAACTACCCTTTTAATATCCCCCATTTTTTGTACTACTAACTCAATTTTTTCCCCCCCTGAGTGCGCTGCCACTGCAGCCTGTTCAGCAACTTCTGCCGCAGTGGTGCTATTAGAGGCAATTTGCTCAACAGCCGAAGCCAAACTAGTTACTGCTGTCATTGTGTCAGCCAATGCACTTGCCTGGTTTTCAGCTCCTTCTGCTGTTAAACCTACTGTCTCGGCGACCTGAACAACAACTTCGGCGGTATGTGCTGCACTAGCATTTAATTCTTCAGCCGAAGCTGCCAGTTGCTCTGCCGATTCCGCAACTTGTTGAATTAGTTTTCTGATATTATCAGACATGGCTTTAAATACTGAGCCTAATTGACCTATTTCATCTTTAGATTTTCTATATTTTTCCGGTATTTCCACGTTCAAGTTCCCTTGAGAAATCTCCCCTGCTGCTTGGGCTATAGCATTTAGCGGAATACTAATTAATCTGGCAATGATTAACCCCAGAGCTAAAGCACACATTGCAGCTATTAGCACAAAAACTCCTGTCAACCAAGCAGCATTATTTGCCCTCATTTGATTAGACAAAGCAACATTCTGCGCTGTCTGTTTTTTTATCTCCGTTAACTTATCAATAGCAGCATTAAAATTATCCGAAAGTTTAGGCCCATCTTTAGACAAGACGGTATAGGCAAACTTCTTATTGCCCATTCTACATAATTCCATGACTTGCTCAAGGTGGTAATCGAAATTTTCTAAAACATTGACCAGATAGGTGAATTGCTTCTGTTCTTCCTTAGTCAGCAAACTTTTCGAAAAAGTTTCCAACGCTATGTTAATTCTTTCGCGGTTGTCATCAATTGCTTGTAAATACGAATTCGACTTTGCAGAGTTCTCTTCTAGAATGATATCACGAATAAACGCTCTGTTTTCTTCAAAGGCGCCATGAATTACCCTTAACTCTAAAAGGGGTAAGGTTTGGTAGATGTAAAGATCCTGATCCATCTTTTGTAAACGGTGAATATTAAAAAGTCCAAAACCTCCTACCATTATAGTAAAAAGTGTAAACAGACAAAAACTGATTAATAACTTAAATCTTACTTTTAAATTTAAGAAAGCAGTTCTCACTGAGCTACCTCCCTACCGGTGGTTCTTAATTATTAGAAGAAGCAGTAGCACTTGTTACAGCATCTACCTGTTCTGAACTTTGTTCCTGCGTGTCTACAGCGACATAAACCGTATCCTGTTTGCCCTCTTTTGCGGCAGTTATAGCCGCTTTAGCAAGTTCCTTAAAATGAATGGAAGAAATAGTAGCACCAGTGACCGCATCTACCTTATCAGGGTCTTGATAAATAATCAAATTTTTAGCAAAGCGTGGACAATATTGGCTAGGACCCAGACCACTAACCGCTTTCATTCTCTCATTATACTCCTGGTCCTGGGTCTTAAGTCTTCCGTCAGGGGAGGAGTAATCAAAAGTAACTTCAACAATTTCTCCTAACTCATTAATTTCGATCACTACAAAAGGTGTCCAGCCGCCTTGATCAGGTTGCGAGTATTCAGCCCGATATACTCCTGGTAGTAAAGTAGATACCAGTTCGTTTTCAGTTGGCTCTTTTCCGGATTTAGGAAGTAGAACAAAAGCCACACCTGTAGAAATGATAATTGCAAATACCAAAAACAATAACCATTTTTTCATAGGACTAATATCTACCTCCAACAAATTTTTACAAATAATTTATAACGACAGGAACTTATTATTAGCGCGTGTATCAAAATTTCGCAACAATTGGTCGTTTAAATACGCTTTTAAGCGATTACCTTGTTAAATTGTAACATAGTAGTAGGCTTGCCAACAATAGGTGATTTTGTTAAGTAGGCTATGGATACTGATAAAAATACAAAAAAGAGCCAGAGGAATTTCCTCTGGCTCTGAACGTATAAATTCAAATTTAAATTTAATTATCTCAATAATTGAAGTACGCCTTGTGGTAATTGATTTGCTTGAGCAAGCATAGCGGTAGCAGCTTGGTTCAAGATACTGTTCTTGGTGAACTCCATCATTTCTTTAGCCATATCAACGTCGCGGATACGGGACTCAGCTGCAGTCAGGTTTTCAGAAGAAGCTTCTAAGTTATTGATAGTATGTTCTAGACGATTTTGCCAAGCACCCAGCTTGGAACGTTCTGAAGAAACTTTTGAAATAGCATCATCAATTGCTTGTAATTGGGTATTAAAGTCAGTTGTATCGAAAGCAGTTACGTCAATATCGTCTATTCCTAGTTTTTCAGCACCGATATCGTTAATTGAAATTGCTAAGGTCTGGCTATTATTCGCACCAATTTGGAATACTATACCATTAGCATCAACGGCAAATGCATTATTACTATTTAAGTTAGAAACGTCTGTAGCAGTAGATTCTATAGTAATGTTAAATTTGTCAAAGTGGATCTTTGTTCCAACAGCGATGTCTGTAAGACCAGCAACTGTAACAGTTTGTGTTAAGGAACCATCAGCATTAGATAATGTTATTGTATTATCAGTAGTTACAATTGTATAGCCAGTAGCTTTTACTGCACCGGTAACATCTACAATTTTAAATTTAGATAATGTACCACCGTCTAAACCAGTACCAACACTAGCTGTTTTCGCACCGAGTGTTCCGTCAAGAAGATTTTGTTTATTGAATTGTGTTCTCTCACTGATTTTATCAACTTCGTCAATAAGTTGTGCAATTTCCTCTTGGATTTTCTGAGTATCTTCATTCGTATTTGTTCCATTATTAGCTTGAACAACTAATTCACGCATACGTTGTAAAATGCTATGAACTTCATTTAAAGCACCTTCAGCAGTTTGGATTAGGGAGATACCGTCTTGGGCGTTTTTGGTAGCCATTTGTAAGCCGCGAATTTGGCCGCGCATTTTTTCGGAAATGGCTAAGCCTGCAGCGTCGTCACCGGCACGGTTAATGCGAAGACCGGAAGATAATTTTTCTAAAGCTTTTGCAGTTGCAGAGTTATTAGCAGTTAACTGACGATAAGTGTTAAGAGCTGAAATGTTGTGATTAATTCTCATCTTTTCTTCCTCCTTGAAGTTTTTTTCTTTTGGCATCCTTGCCATAAAATTTAATCCTCGGCGGCCACCGATAGATTTAATTTTTACAGTAAGTATATCGGCAGAGTTCTTGAGAAACTTTAGAGCCAAATATTAATTTTGAATTATAAATTTTGAATTTTGAATTGGCTTATATCATTTTTAAATTCTAGATTTTGAATTTGAATTAAATTTATAATTCTCAATTCAAAATCTAGGCTTTAAACCTTGTGGTTACGCTTTGTAGTAATGATTATAGAAGAAAGTAATTTTTGGATTTCCTCTAGATCCTGAAGTAATAATTCGCCTTGTTTTGGTTCCAAATACTCAGTTTCTATTAAAAGTTCAAGCCAATATTCTGTTTCAGAAGCCTCTTTGGAAGCAACATAAAGCTTTGCAACAAAATCTTTTTTACTTTGAGCCGCTAAAGCTTCTTTAATATTCGCACCTATACTTGTGCCTGACTTTAGAACCTGCTTTGATATAACATACTCCTTCTTTTCAGCACATAAATATTTATAAAGTTTTACAATGTTTATAGCAAAATCAAAGGATTTTTGGTAAATCACATTTTTTCTCTGCATTCCTACCTCAATTCAAAATTTTTAATTTAAAATTCAAAATTTCAGATTACTAAATTACAGACAGCACGTGCTATCTGTAATTTAGTAATCTTTCCCGGTATTCATATCGTAAGTCTTGTTGCAAATAGGTCAGGAAACGGTTGAGGAAGGCGGCGGCTTCGGCCCGGGACATGGTTTCGTTGGGCCGGACATAGCCGTTGGTACCGCTTACCAGGCCTATTTCCGTCCCCACATAGATGGCGTCTTTGGCCCAGTAAGGGATGCTAGCGTCATCCAGATAATCCGTATTGTTGCCGTACATGGGAGCCAGGCCTTCAAAGCCCAAGGCTTTGATCATGATGGTAACGGCCTGAGCCCTGGTTAAAGGAGCGTCCGGTGAAAATTTAGACTTGCTTACGCCGGAGATGACCCCTTTGTCGTAAGCCGCCTTAATATATTTATAGTAAGGGTGGCTGGTCGGCACGTCGGCAAAAGGTGATGTCTCTTGTTCTTTGTTTTTATTAGACGCAGTACGCGTGTTTGTCCTCCTGGTTGTTGTTTCTTCCTCTTCTACCAGTTGACAAAGGACAGACATGGCATAAGCAAACTCTCCCCTGGTCATGTTAAGTCTGGGCCCTAAATACTCACCCTTAATCGGCAACGCTTCCAAGCTGGCAAGGCGCAGGATATCGTATTCGGCCCAGTGTCCTTTTACATCCCGCAAATAGGGAATAGGAAGTCTCCGGTAGGTTGGAGTAGTGGTTAGCTTTATATCTTCACTGTCTTTTGTTCTGGCTTCTTTCACTAAGCCGTTTTTATCAAACTTAGGCATGTTGTAACTGCACCCTAGGATTTGCTCTTCCTGGGTTTTCTCTAAAAAGCCACCTTCAAAGCTGATTTGGGTAGGTTCGTTGCTTTCATAAGTCAAAGTCTTGCCTAAGTTATAAGAAAGGTTAAGCTGGTAAGTACCGGACCATTTTTGGTCATATGTTTTTTGTTCCTTTTCATCAGTAGTAACTATCTTCTTGCCGGAAAAGGTTACAGTGTTATCAACAGTCTGGGTTTCCGTGCTGCCCCAGGCATGGTTATAGCCTACAGTAGTCCCCCAGCTTTCCACCGTAATAGTGGCCTGGTTTTTGTTTAAGGTGTAGATTTTCTTTGCCTCCCAGTCACCACTGAAATAGTCTACACCTGGTTTGTGATCGGTTAAAACGGAGCGACTGTATTGGTAATCGGACAAAGTGTATTTATCCTTACCTATAGTTATATTTTCAGAATAGCTGGTTAGGTCAGTTACACTGACGGTTTGTTTCTCCGATAGTTTCTTGGTGATTTTAGAAGTAAAACCGGTGCTGCGGCTAAGTTTAACCTGCCCACTGGCATCAGTTAAGTTATAGGTAATCCTGGTCTGGATAGATTCACCCCTGCCACTTTGGGTAACTTTGGCCTTTCCACTTAGCCAAATCGGTTCGCCGGTAACAAAGATGACTTCTTTATACTCTACTTCGTTCATAATGCCGCCTTCCAAACGCCAATTGACCACATCGTCGGCAGCAAAAACAGGAAAACTCGGTAAAAGTGCCATTATTAAGGTAGCTATTATTATGTTTCTAAGTATTTTCACTGTGTAAATCACAACCTTTGTCAATTTTGAATTAAGAATTTTGAATTTTAATCGTTTGGTTAAGACATAATTCAAAATTAATAATTCAAAATTTAAAATTATTATTTCTGCACAAAGATCACAAACCCATTAGCCTGGTCGTGGATTAGGTAGAGTTTGTCGCCAACTTTAATGTCGTCAAAGGTTAAGGCTTCGTCATCCTGGTAAATGACGGCGTTGGAAATGTCAAGTTCCAGCGGATAGTCGTTAGCTATCCAGGCGCTGTAAGTTTCGCTCCAGTCCACAACCCGTTCAAGAGTGATTTTACCGCCAGTACTGTCAATCTTAGAGACTCGACCTAAGGTTGTTTTTAATTCATCCGGGAAGTCTCCTAAATCCCCTTCATCCCACAAATTCATGCTTAGAACCTTATCGTCCCTGGTTACAGCAAAAGCATAGAACCCTTCATAATAATTGCTCCAGCGGCTTTCGGCAAACTTTGATGGGCTGATTTCTTTATCGAAACTTTTAGTCGTGTCGAAGAAAATGGTATCATTGTCAAATTCCAGATCAATACCCCTTCTGCTACTGGAAGGACTATCCCAAGCATTACCGTCCAGCATACTATAATACACTAACTCAAATTCGTCTTCGTCTACCTCATCAATTCGGCCTTGGTAAATCTCCAAGTCTTTGGGATAGTAGACATTGGATGCTACGATGACTGAGTTAAGGACATCATCTTTCTTATTAGCCACCAAAAATACCTGCTCATCCTCGGTTAAATCTTCCGGGTCGATAAGCCGGTTGTTTTTAGTGACAATAGTCCCTGGATTGAATTGGACAATTTCATTTTCCCTTTCCAGTTCAACCTGATAACCTGCCCAGCTTATACTTTCAATAGTATCATTGTAAGTTAAGGGGTTACCTTCTTTGACTACCAGTTTAACACCTTCAGGGTTACCAAAGCTGGAAATAAAGGCCAGGTAGACGGTCTCACCGGTATAGTTTCCAGCTAACTCATCAGGGCTAAGACTTTGTCCCCCGGCATAAATTTCAATGTCAGGCGACAGGTTAACAAAATCAAAGCCTTCAGCCTTATACCACTGTCCATTTTCCAGCTCTTTCACATTTTCTAAAGCTATGCGCTTGCCACTGGGGTAAACGCTTACTAATTTTCCTTGGATCAGGCGCACGACTTGGCCTGCAAAGCTGGATACTTCAATGCGTTCAATCTTTCCGCTTCCCTTATCGGAAAGATAAATTTTTACCCTGTCACCTACTTGGAGGTCTTTAACTGATTTCCATTTGCCGCTTTCACTTACCAGAATACCACTAGTTAAAGAATAAGTTTCCTGATTACCGTTGTCGTTGGCCAGAATTAATTCATCAGAAGTTATGCTTTTAATTCGTCCGCTTTGAACTCCCCGCCGGGCAGGAGTATAACCGGCCAGTTCTTGTCCAAATGTGCCGTAAATGGAAACGACTTTGCCGTTACTTAAAGTTAATTCAACGTCCTGCCCGATAACTAAGTCATTGAGAGTTGCCGGACGATTATCAATGATAACTTGAGGGCTGGAAGCCAGGTCAATCACCCGGTTTGCTCCGGAGCCGTCAGTTACAATAACCGATTTACCGGTATAATCAATGCTGGCAACCTGACCAAAAAGTAAGTTTTGGGAAGCCGGAGTAGCATCTATAAACTCTACTTCCAAATCTTCATTGAGCACAAATTTAACCCGGTCCCCAACGCTTAGCAATGAGGAATTGCCCAAGCGGCCGTTTTTATATACGATTACGTCCCTTTTGCCTGCAGAAGTATTGCCTGTCACCAGGTCAAAAAGCTCTAACCTGTCTGTCCTTATTTCCCATAAATTTTGTGAATAATTACCTTCTTTTTGATTGCTTTTTCCTATGACAACACCTGTGTCAATGATAAGATTTTGCTTTGCAGCTAGTCGGGGATAAATCCTTTCTAATAGGGCAGCCATCTCCCCTCTTTTCATTGACCCTTTAGGGCTAAAAGTGGTGTTAGAAGTTCCTGCCATGATTTTCTCTTTTAACAAAGCTTCAATATAAGCTAAATAGCGAGGGTCAAATTGGTTGACATCTTTAAAGCTGTAGATGAGTTTTTGGGCTGTGCCGTAGATTGGCTCCAGTCCAAGGGCTTTAGCTGTCCAGTAGGCCACTTCCTGCCGCTCGGCCGCTTTAGTCCGGTTAGCTTCTAAAGCATCAGCTTCCGTGTCGGTTAAGATTTTTTTCTCCACGGCTGTATCCAGGTAGCCTTGAATCATAAAACCTGTGACATTCTCCGGGACCTGTCCACTGTCAGCAGCCATATCTTCCGCCTTAGCTTCAGCCTCTTCACCCAGGCCCATAGCGCGTAAAAGGAGAATCAAGGCTTGTTCTTTTGTTAGGGTGCCATTAGGGTTAAATTTGTTATTGCCTACGCCCCGGATTACACCTTGAGCCGCCATTTTGAGAATAGAACTTTTGGCCCAGTGGTTGGCAACATCGGTAAACTGGACTTGAGTTAACAACTTTGGCGCCTCTAAGGAGCCATAGTATTGGGGCAAAGCGGCAAAGGCCACATTTGGAAGTATTATGAGACTAGTGAACAATATAAATGAAATTAGTTTTTTTGTCATAGCATTCTCCTAGTTAATTTCGAATTTTGAATTCAAAATTTTGAATTGTTATCAATATGCTACTACCACAAATCTCTCCGGTTTGATTAAGCTTCGGTTTAGTCTGGTATAGTAGGAATCTTTGATAGCCTTGGCCCGTTCCCATTTACCGGTAGAATCGTTGTAAACAAAGATGTCTACGGATTTGCCCTTTGGTACATCAGATGACTTATAGTCCATGGTCAAGTAAACATCTTTAAAGAAAAGATGCTCTGTAGTGACTTTCTTGCCTTCCGCCAGTTCCCAGCCTACACTATACACCTTTGATAAGATTTTGGCACCTTTAGGAAGTGATTTCAAAGCCCGCTCAGCTTCCTGCTGTCCTAGATCAGTGATGATCAGGCTGGAATAAACATCTTCAAGCTTGCTGGAACCGGCGTTCCAGTACTGAGGAACCAGGATGCTCAGAGGATGTACACTAAGGGTGAAGTCTGTAGTCTTAACAGTAAAATTCCAGCTAAAGTCGTTTAGTACTTCCGCACTGAAAGTGATTTTTTGCACCGTTTTCTGTAGTTTCTGCTGGGTTAAATCAAGTATGTACCCTTCATTTTTTAAAGCTGCAAGGCTTGGAACCAAAATTTCCGCCGTATTGCCGTTAGCAGCCGTAATAATGGTGTCAGCACTATTCTTTTTCTTTTTCGGAGCATCATCATCGGTTGTAGCATAGTCATAGCCGGTCATGGCTGATACTCCTACTTCATTGACCGCCCGCAACTTAAAGTAATACTTGGTATCCGGTTCTAAATTAGTTGCATAATAATAGGTATCTTTGGTCTGGGCTAAGAAACGGTAAGTACCGTTAGCCTTATTGCTGATGTAAATCTCATAGTAATTGGCAAAATCAACACTGCTCCATTTTAACTCAATAGTCTCGTAATCTTTGGCCTTGGCGGTAAACCAATCCGGTTCGCCTGGTTTTCCACGATATTGGAAACCATTATCTAATTTGCCCCAACCGCCGTCGGGATTAACCACTCGCACTTCCTGCCAGCCGGGATTGCCTGGAGGAGTTACGGCCCGAATGGTATTTTCATCAACAACTTCTATATTCGTAGCCAGATTGCCGCCGATATAGACTTCTGCTCCTTTGGCAAACTTTTCACCTTTGATTTCGATTGCCGTCCCGCCCGTATCCGGACCGGTATTCGGGTCAACACTTGTTACTTTAGGTATGGTAACCTTTATGTAAGTAAAGCCTTTGGACAGTATGGCCTGACCTTTATCCGGGTTGACTACAATAACATCAACGGTTCCAGTCCCTTCAGGTGTAACTGCCGTTATTTTATTATAGGCTTCCCAAGTAACATTGGTTGCCGGGTTATTACCAAACCAAACCTTTGGCAGTTCGCCGCTGTCACTTTTTCGAAAATCACTGCCTGTAATGGTAACAGAAGTACCTCCAACTTCAGGTCCTTGTTTAGGAACAACAGAAGTGATCTTAGGTTCACTCTTTGGTTCCTCGTACATAAAGTTTTTATCCCAAACTGCACTGCCACCGTCTTCGTTAACCACAACTACTTTAGCAGGCCCGGCATTGTTAGCCGGAATCCGGCAGGTTAACTTTTCGGAGCTGACAAAGACAACATCAGTAGCTTCCTTTCCACCTATATACACTTTTGGGTAAAGGAGCTTAGTACCTTTGTCATCATATACGGCTCGAAAATCTTCCCCGATAATCTCTATGGGTTGACCGCCTGCAACAGAGCCGCTGGCAGGTACGACATCAGAAATCTTCGGCTTGCTGTCAGGGTATTTGTAAGTAAAAGCCTTAGACAAGACTGCACTTTGGCCGTCTGGATTTATAACCTTTACATCGAGAGGCTTAAACAAATACTGGGCATATTTATTTTCACCATAAAAATCTTTTAAACTAGGAGCTTTAATAATTATTTTCCCATTATCCTCGTCTACTTCCGGATTAGCTGCCTCCATCTCTCCGATAAAGACCTTTGCGCCATCCAGAAAATCATTACCTAAAATGGTAACCAGTGTGCCGCCTTCATAACTTCCTATATTAGGAAGAACACTTTTAATTACGGGTGCAGAAGTTACATATTCAAAGGCATTAGGCAAAGTAACACTACCAGGACTATCTACATTTCTTACAGTCACATCGACTTTACCTGCTTGTCCCGGCGGAGTTATCGCCTTAATCGTGTAGTAGTTTTCAACTACAACACTAGTCGCCTTATTACTTCCAAAATATACTTCCACCCCTACTTCGCGGCCGTTTTCGTCAACCTTTCCTCTAAAATCGTCACCGATTATGGTTACTTCTGTTCCACCGGCCACATTACCTTTGGTAGGGTTGATTGATTCAATTTGAGGATTGCTTTCAGGCAAAACATAGTTAATACCGTCAATTAATTGAGCAACTCCTCCATCGGTATTAATTACGGTCACATCATAGGTTCCCTTAGAATTGGTCGGAGCCTTTACAATAATAACTCCTTCTTGTTCCCGTAATTCTATTACTGTAGCTTTCCTATTTCCAAAATAGACTTCGACGTTTTTACGGAAGTCACTACCTGTAATTGTTACAATTGTGCCACCGGTAGTAACCACCGTATTAGGTGAAACGGTGTCAATTGTTGGCTTACTGGCGGGGCTTTTAACCGTAAAAGCGTTTTTCAAGGTAGCACTGCTTGAATCATAGTTTATAACTGTTACATCATAAGTGCCTACATCCATCGGTTGACCGCCTAAATCTTCCGGGCGAGGAGTAACCGCTGTCAACATTTGATTGCTATGCCACTTCACATCTGTCGCCAAATAAGGACCAATATATACTTGAGCTCCTGGCCAAAAATCCTCACCTACAATAATAAGCTTTGTGCCACCTTCTTTAGGTCCGACTGTAGGAGATATATAATTAATTTTTGGGCTTGTCTTGGGTTCCTTGTAGGTAAACCCACCTTCCTTCACCGCATTAGAGCCATCTGCAAAATTAGTAACCAGCACATCATAAACCCCGGCCGGATTTGGAGGCGTAACAACCCTTAACTCCGTAGGACTGATAACCTGAACACTTTTAGCAGGCTGGAAACCAAAATAAACCGTTGCGTCAGGCTCAAAATCTTTACCTTTAATAGTCACAATTGTCCCACCAGTGACAGGACCTTCTTTAGGCGTAATTTGGTGAATTTCAATCTGTTGGGCAGGTTTTTTAAAGGTTAAGTCATCTGAAGTAGCGCTTCCACCATCAGTATTGTAAAGCCGCAATATTACTTGTCCTTCTGGATAATCCTCAGTGCGTACAGGAGGGATCTTTATCCTCACTATTTCTTGACTTTCAATATAAACGTTCTCCCCGAAAATTTTTGTTTCTCCACCCTTTGAATCGGTAAGAACTACGGTAAGGCCAGGATAGAACTGCTTACCTGTTAAAGTAATAATATTACCGCCTTTAGTGGAAGCAACACGCGGGCTGACCCCTGTAATCTGAGGAGCAGAATAGTAAAAGAAAGCCTTTTCTAAAGTATGTGAATAACTTTTATATTCTCCTGTTCCAGGATCATAAATTCTATTGATTACAGTAACACTTTTCGCACCTGGATTGGTTAAACACGGCGGTGTAACTGCGATAATTTCTTGATCATTCTTTACAACTACATCTGTTGCCGGTTGCCCGTCGACCAGCACTTCAGCACCGGAACTAAACTGTTCACCTTTAATTAAGATTCGTGTTCCTCCTGTTACTGGGCCTTTTGCATCGCTTTCATTTCCATCATCGTCAATTGCCCAAACTCCTGTAATAATCGGTTTATATTCACCTAGATGATAAGTAAAGTACACCAGATTTGTCGTTTCACCAAAAGAGTTCTTTAGAACTACTCTTTTCTTGCCTGGCGTAAAAGGAGGTGTTTTTGCTTTCAAGATACTTCCGTCAGCAGATACTTCCACAGAGTCGGGATCAGCTTGTACCGTTGCTTGTTCAGGATCCTCTTCATCAATAAATAAAACTGAGGGTTTTTCCTTGCCTTCGTTAAAATTTGCTCCAAATATTGTAATACTTGTATTTCCTGATGTAGGGCCAAAATCCGGTGTGATGGTAGAGATCCACATAGTGGTTCCTTTGAAAGTAAATCCACTTCTTAATATTGCCGTAGCTCCGTCAGGGTTAACCAAGATTACATCATATGGTCCAGGAATCCCTACATTAGGCAAAGTACCTACTACCCTAAAACCATTATTAATTTTCTCAATCTTTTTGATTAGAAGTTTGTTGCCATCAGCTATAGGGCCAAAGAATATTTCAACACCTTCCCGAATATCCTGACCTTCGAGGTAAACATCTATACCGCCAGTTCGAGGACCGGTTGCATCGTTAGTAAGAGGGTTATATATTTTGTCGATTGTTGGATTGCTTTCTGGACGGACATAAGTAAATCCATTCTTTAAAATTGCTTGTTCAGTGGTACCATCTTCATAGGTCACTCTAATAGTCACATCAAAAGAAGTACCGCCAGGTGAATTCGGATCAAGCCATCCTTTTGGCGTTTCAATCTCAATTCTTTGAGAACCAGTAATTACTGCACTGGGCGCCTCATTATTACCAATAAAGACCTGCACTTTAGCAGTATTATTTTGGTAAGGGAAATTGAAACCAGTAATAGTAACCGGCGTATTACCCTCTACGGATCCACGATTAGGAGTAACTTCCGTTATACCAATAGCCTGCTTAAACTCAAAATTTTTATCTTCTGTATCACTTGTACCTCCGTCCCCGTTTACTACGTGAACGTTTACTCTACCGGTACCATATGGATAATAAGGAACAGTAACTATCAGTTTACTTGTGCTTTCTACCCGTACAACTGATGCTTCTACCGAACCAAAAAATACTTTGGGGGGATTACCATTGCTATCATTTAAAAACTCTGAACCTTCAATTGTGACTTCAGTTCCTCCTTGAGGACTGGCAGCGTTCGGAGTAATTTTCGTTATGGTCGGTTTACTGATAGTAGTCCGATAGGTAAAACCATCTTTTACTGTATACGAAATCTGTTCATCATCTTTGCTATAAACTTTTACATCAAATGTACCTGTGTTTAGGGCCGGAACTATTACCTCCAAGGTTGTATCGTCAATAATATTTACATTAGCAGTCCAGCTACCAAACAATAGAGCTAAATTAGGGATCTGCTTAAAGTTCAAACCTTTAATTGTGATTGTGTCTCCAGCCTTACCGGAATTCGGAGTTATGCTGTGAATTTCCGGCAACAAAACATATTGAAATGCATTTTGCATTGTGAAACTTGCTCCATCCGGGTTTTTAACTGAAATTGGTACAGTTCCTGCCCCTGGAGGAGCATTAACGGTTATCCTATTTCCTTCTATTTTGATCCCATCACCTCTGGAATCACCAAAAAGTACATCTATTTTATTAGGATCGGGGAAAAATTCATTTCCTTCAATTGTTACCTTTGTTCCCTTGTTACCCTTTGTTGGCTGAATGGAGGTAATCGTTGGATTACTTTTTTTGTAACTAAACCTATGTTCACTAGTAGAACTAAGGACTGCTTTACCTCCATCGGGATTAATTAGTTCAACTGTTACACCTCTGGTTTCTTCACCCTGGTTAAAAACGATGTTGGAGGCCGGTGGAACTGTGGCTCTTATTTCTTTTCCTCCATTGAGAATTTGGTAATCTGTTGCTACCTTATTCCCTCCAATATATAGTTCTGCATCTTCTAAAAAACCTTCTCCAATTATTTTTACTTGGCCACCGCCTACTGTAGAGTAAATAGCCTCTCCATCTGATAAAGTTCTTGCCTCAAAAATTTGCGGATTACTTTGATAGGTAAAAGCTGCCAATTTAAAAGCTACCTGACCGTCTGGGTTTTCCACCCGCACATCTACTGTAGCTGGTCCATCATTTGCTGGCGCAACAAATTGGATTGTACGCCCATTTGAACTGATACTAATCTGGTCTTGAGGTACCTCTTTATTACCCAAAAAAACTTTAGCATCCTTCGAAAAGTTATAACCTTCAATGACAACTGTCGTACCATTACTGTTGTAAGGAATAATCGTTGGAGAAATATTAGTTATAACAGGAGCCGCAGCCGCCAAAGCCGTAACCGTTGGCGAAAATAATGTAATAATAAACGCTAATAAAACCACCATCGAAATTGTTCGATATTTTACAGCCATGCTAACACTCCTCACCCGATAGCATTTCTTTCTCGAATTCGGGAAATAATATCGAAAAACTACCTAACTAGAGGTAGTTATTTTTCGTTGTTATCTGGAAACTGTAAGAATTCTTCTAAAGCGGTGAGGTTGACAGAGGCAGCCTCTTTGTTTTCTGCTTTAATAGCTTCGTATATTTCCTGACGATAAATGGAAACATGGCTAGGCGCTTCAATCCCCAGCCTCACCTTATCACCATCAATGCTAATTATCGTTATTTTTATATCCTCACCAATCAAAACAGTTTCTTTTTTCTTACGCGACAAAACCAGCATTACACTCACCTGCTTTCGTGTAATGCTTTTTGTTCGTTACTTTGCTTTTGAAAAAGCAAATGCTTGGTCCTGTACTTTGTCCCTTCGAGAACAACCTGTACTCCCAGTCGGTCGTGCAAATTGATTACCAATGGGCCAACTAAATTTGTTGTAGCTTCCGTCACTCCGGTCTGAGGCACAGTTACAATGGTAAGAATTGCAACTTGGTTCGGGGAAGTTACCTTAATACGTTCCAGCAAATCATCGGCTAAATTAAACTCATAATTTGGGAAAAACACAAAAGGATCAACCACCAGAAAAGCCAAGTCCTTGTCCGTGGTTGATTGGAGCCAATAAAAGTAAGGGGTTTGAGGTAAGGGTAAGAGAGCATATTGTTTTTGGCTCTCAAACCCTAATAACCCTCGCGGAAACTCTATTAATTCTTTTTCAGTTACTTCTATCGAGCCGAAACGGCTTGTTTCAATGTACAAATATTTCACCCCGGTCAATTTACTGGTGAACTGGTTATCTTAAGAAATTAAGCAAAGTAGGTTGTAAGATCTGAGCTCCGGTCATTAAGGCTGCTTCGTAAGCTGCTCTTTGCATAGCGTAGTACATTGCTGTTTCAGCTACATCAACATCTTCTAATTTTGAGGTGAGTTCAGTTAAGCCAAGATTTACCTCTTCAGCGCGAGACAGGGACATTTCCAGACGCCTGGTTTTAGCACCTACAATTGCCCGTTGATCAAGAATATGGTCCAACTGAGCGTTAACCTTATCTATCAATGGTTCTAAATCTCCACCATTTTTTAAAGTCTCTTTTAATTCATCCAGTACACTGAACATTTCGCTTTTCCACTCGCCTGTTGTAGAGTCTTGGGTTACTTTAAAGACATCATAACCTGTTAGGTTGATGTCCATAGTAACTCCTGCCCCGATTTCCCAGCTCAGGGGGTTGTCATTTCCTTTATAAATAACTTGGCCGTTATCCACTTCAAATGGAATTTTGCCGGTATATGTGCCGCCGAAAATATAGCGACCTGCATAGCTGGTGTTGGCTATTTGCCTTAACTCATCGGACAGCTGTTCAATTTCCTTGGCAATAGCATTTAATGATTCCTCCGGATTTGTCCCGTTAGCCGCCTGCACAGTCAAATCATAAGCTCTCTTTAGCACTTCACCGGCATTGTTTAAAGCCGAGTCAGTAGCATCCAACCAGCCAATGCCATCCTCCATGTTCTGCATGTGTTGAGCTTGTTCGGCCAAGGTAGTTTTCATCCCCAAAATTTGAGTAACAGCTATAGGGTCATCCGAAGGCCGGGAAACCTTTTTAAAGGAAGACAACTGTTCCTGGGTTTTTTTCATAGCATTAAGGTTCTTATTCAAATTACTTAGAAAGGTTCGAGATAGCATCTTATTGGTTACCCGCACTTTGAATCACTCCTATCGCTTTAAGTCATTGATAATCGTTTCAAGCATTTCATCATAGACGCCGATAATCTTGGCCGCAGCTTCATAAGCCCTTTGATACTGAATGAGATTGACCATTTCTTCATCAGTGGAAACCCCGGAAGTAGCTTCCCTCCTGCTCGTCAACTGGTCAACTAAAACCTGCTGATTTTCTTCATTTCTTTTCGCTGTATTGGCCGCAACACCAAGCTCGGCAATAAAGTTTTTATAATAGTTATTTAAACTGGTACCTGCTAAATCCCCGCTATTAAATACTTTTCGTGCAAGCTGGTAAATGGCTAAAGCATTATCACCATTTCCTACTGCTCCTTCTGTCTCCGGCTTAGTAGCTCCTGTTGGATCATCAGAGGAAGCAGCAATTTTAGAAACATCGTCGTCAATAACACTGTTTAGACTAATTCCAGCTGCAGCTCCTTTTCTATTTGGGTCAATTATGAAAAATTCTATATTGGTGCTACCATCTAATCCATAACCATCTTTGTGAAGCATATTTATCTCATTAGCTAAATTTAAAGCAAAAGTATCTAAGATAGTATGGTAATTTTCAACCATTGATCTTGCTTCTTCCAAGCCTTTAAGCTGACCGTTTCCAACCTTAATTTCTACAGAAGTACCGTTATCATCATAGCTTAATTTACCGGTTATAGCGTCAAAATCTATTGTAGTAAAGGAATATCCTTTAACCAGAGTCATGGGCTCCTTAACAGTATTCAAGTTAATTGTAACCGTACCATCCTCTTGTTCCGTATAAGAAAAATCGATCAAGCTTGAAAGTTCGTCTAATAATAAATCGCGGCGGTCTTTTAAGTCGTTAGGATTATCTCCTGCCAATTGGATTGAAGCAATCTGTTTGTTTAAATTAGCGACCTGCCCAGCGTAAGTGTTGATTTCCCTTACTTTAATATCTACGATGGAATTGATATCACTTTGAATAGTATCAAGTTGGCTGCTTAAATGATTAAATGTATCAGCTACGGTTTTGGCAAGCTCTTTTAAAGTTGTCCTGATTGCCGAGTTTTCAGCATTGTTACTTAAGTTCTCCCAACCGGCCCAAAACTCATCTAAAATGGTCGATAAGCCAGTTTCCGATGGTTCCATAAAAATGGTTTCTACCTGGCTTAAGGTCTCCCAGTGTTTTTCAAAACGACCCAAGGAAGCAGTTTCATTTCGCAATTGATAATCGAGAAAAGCATCTCTAATCCTGGCGATTTGGGAAATATCAACGCCGGTACCTAATTGTCCTGCCCCTCCAGGCTTATTTAAAGACGGCATGGGAAAGGGTGCCGTAGTTTCCATGACAACCTGCTGCCTGGTATAACCTTCAGTGTTAGCGTTGGCTATGTTATGTGCTGTTGTATTTATTGCTTTTTGCTGGGCAAACAACCCCCGCAGCGCTGTATTTAAACCGAAAAATGTACCTGACAAAGAAAACACCACCGTATCTTAATTTTGAATTTTGAATGTTGAATTTTAAATTATAAAAACTTATTGATAGATATAATGTCTTGGCTAAATACCTCAATTCAAAATTTAAAATTCATAATTCAAAATTGCTTTTACACGCTTTCATCTAATTTTAAGCTGGATGAGTTGGTACTTACATGGCCGTTTCGACTATAGGTGGTACTGTTTTGCGGTGCAAAAACGCTTAACATCTTATTGATCAAACTCAAAGATTGGCGAATCAAGAGATTGTTTGTCTCATTCAAATCCTTAAGTTTAAGGTAATTATCGGCTAAGGTTTGGCCTAAAAGTATAACGTCTTCACTTCCTGGTACTTGATGTTCTGCCAGGTCTTTGAGAGTAAAGCCGGGAGAAAGATTGTGTTCTTTTGCCAAACAGGCTTGAAGGTCTAATCGTTCCTGTTCCAGCTTTGCTAAAGCCTCGCCAAGTGGCTGTTGTTCCTTAATCACCGCCTGAAGGGCGGCAAGATTATCTGTCTTAAGGGCTTCCAGTTCCTCTTGACCTAAACGTATCAGTTCAAGGACCAAATGATTTTGCCGCTCTAGGATTGATTGTAAAGAAGCCATATAATCTTTCATATAACCACCTATTTTCTGTTTGTAACAATTTCCTCATAAATCTTTCCGGCTAATTTTTCAGCCGGCACGTGGTAAGAGTTGGCAGCAATCTTTTGTTTAAGCTGAAGGACCAAATCTTCCCGCACTTCAGGCAATCCGGCAGCTAACTTTTGCAGTTCTGCAATCTCCTTAGCCTCATCCGAAAGTTCTATGGTGTCTGTCAAAGTTTCTTTTTTTGATGTCGCCTTTTCAGTCTTCATATAGGCACTAATAATTTGTGCTCCGTTTACAGTCCCTTGTCCATGTATTCTCATTTACTCCACCCACCTAAAAATCGTCTATCATAATTATCGGTTTAAAAAACAGCAAACTTTATAGTTTAACAGGAATTATCTTGTAACAATATTTACTATTTCTTTGGCTAAGTTAGGCAGGGGTACATTTTTATCAACTAAGCCGGCTTCTGTTACTGCCCGGGGCATTCCATAAACAATACAGGTACTCTCATCTTCAGCCAGGGCCAAAGCGTTTTGTTCCTTCATGGCCTTTAGCCCTCTTAACCCGTCATTACCCATGCCGGTCATCACAACGCCTAAGCTTTTACTACCAAAAACTTTGGCCACTGATAAAAACAAAACGTCCACCGAAGGTTTAAACAGAGTCTTAATGGAAGACTCCTTAGATAAACGGACCTTAGCTACTCCTGATTCCCTTACGGTCTCCATCTGCCAACCGGCAGGAGCAAGCAAGGCCTTGCCAGGCACAATTAAGTCCCCGTCTTCAGCTTCTTTAACGGGCATTTTTCCTATATCATTAAGCCTTTGGGCCAGGGAAGCCGTAAAACCAACCGGCATATGCTGAACAATTAATACTGCGGCCGGAAGGTTTTCCGGTAAAGCTCTAAATAAAGTATTTAAAGCAGCAGGTCCTCCGGTACTGGTACCAATAGCCACCACTTCAATTTTCCTTTTGCCTGCCGGCTTAGCCGGCAAAGAAGGCGGGGCAGGTACTTTGACACTGGCCGATTCATACTTTCGCACCCTGCATACCTTAGTAACTGCGACCCCGGCAGCCATCTTGATCTTGGCCGGCAATTCATTGGCCAATTGTACCATTTCTATCCGTTTGGCCGGTTTGGCCACAAAATCTACAGCGCCAAGCTCTAAAGCACGAATAGTCGTCTCAGCACCTTTAACGGTAACGGCGCTGAGCATAACTACAGGTGTCGGCTGGATACACATGATTTGTTCCAAGGTTTCCAGCCCGTCTAAGCCCGGCATTTCCACGTCCATGGTTACCACATCAGGTTTAAAGCGCTGGATTTTTTCCAGCGCTTCTTGTCCGTCTCTTGCATACCCGACCACTTTGATCTGAGGGTCGGCTTCAAGCATTTTTATGATAACTTGTCGCATAAATGCCGAATCATCGACAACCAAAACTTTAACTTGCGTATCCACTTGCCTCAGCTCCTGTCTGTCCAACGAGTCCCCTTACATCCAAGATAAGGGCTACTCTGCCGTCACCCATGATAGTAGCTCCTGCAAGACCAGGTACCTGGCCGATATAATCTCCCAGAGACTTAATAACAATTTCTTGTTCACCCAAGAGGCTGTCTACAACGAAACCTATTCTCTTTTCAGAGATCCCGCAGACTACTACCGGGAATTTTTCAGCGCCTTCCGACTCACTCGGAATACCAAGGAGCTCATGAAGTTTCAAGATCGGCAGTACTTCTCCCCGTAACATTACTACTTCACGGCGTTGAACTCGTTGAATGTCTTTTCTTTCTACATTGATGATCTCTACAACACTGGAAAGGGGGAAGGCAAAGACTCTTTCTCCGAGATAGACAAGCAAGGAGCGGTTAATGGCTAAAGTAAGAGGCAGCTTGATGGTAAAGCGTGTCCCTTTGCCATAAACCGAATCTATATCAATGATACCGTTAATTTTCTCGATATGGGAACGGACAATATCCATTCCTACCCCACGGCCGGAAATATCGCTGATAACCTTGGCAGTCGAAAAACCGGCATAGAAAATCAAATTGATAGCTTCCCTGTCGCTGAGTCTGGCCGCTGCCTCGGCTGAAATAATGCCTTTTTCCACAGCCGTTTGACGTATTTTATCCGGACTCATTCCCCGGCCGTCATCTTCGACTGTTATAACGATTTGGTTTTCCTGGTGGAAAGCCCTTAAGTGAACTGTCCCTTGCCGCGGTTTTCCTGCAGCCACTCTTTCCTCAGGAGATTCAATTCCATGGTCGATAGCGTTACGCAGCAAATGGATTAAGGGATCGCCGATTTCTTCAATAACGGTCCGGTCTAATTCGGTTTCCTTACCTTCAACGATAAAGTCAACCTCTTTATGAGCCTTTTGGGCCAGGTCACGGACCATCCTTGGGAAACGGTTAAAGACCTGCTCGATGGGGAACATCCGCGCTTTCATGATCTCTTCTTGTAAATCAGTTGTAATCCGCCCAATGTGGGCAGATACCTCTTCCAGGGTTTCAACCAGTTCTCCTGATCCTAGTTTATTCTTGAGTCCTCCACCTACATCCAGAAGTCTGGTCCGGTCAATGACCAACTCTCCAACCAAATTCATCAGATTTTCCAGTCGCTGCACATCAACCCTTACAGTCTGGCTTTTAATTGGCGCTGCATGTTTATCTGCAGTAGTCTTGACTTCGGTTTTTACAGTTTTCTCCGGTTCTTCGGTTTTAGTTTGAATTTTTTGCTCTGTATCAGGTATTTTATTTGCAGGCTGGGTTGTACTGCTTTTATCAATATTGACAGGCTCAATGGTAACCTGGTCAATTTCCGAAATAGATTTAATAATGTCGTTAATGACGTAGGCGTCTTCCTGGCTTACTAAAAAGATCTCAAAAGTGTCTTGGAATTTTTCCTCTTCTATGTCTTGCACGCTGGGAATAGTTTTAACTACTTCTCCTGCATCCTTTAAATTGTTAAAAACAATATAGGCCCTGGCCGCTTTCATCAGACAGTCTGGAACCAGTTTAACCACTATGTGCCAGACATTAAAGCCCTTCAAATAAGCAGCTTGTATTACATTCATTTCCACATCGTCCAGGGTATAGGTTGAAGTTGGGCTTTGGGTAACCTTACTTGAGGTATCTTTTACTTGCTCGGTTACCTTGGGCTCAGCAGTTGCAGCAACTTGCTCGGAAGACTTGTTTGGAACCTCTATAGCTTTGCCTTGAGCAACTTTTTTTAATTTATCTACTAGTTCGGTAATATCTAATTCGTCGTCCTGCCCATTCGCCACCTGGTTGACCAAAATCCGCAGGTTATCTAAAGACTCTAGCAACAAATCTGCTATTTCTGTAGTAACTGCTAAATCTCTATGTCTTAGGCGATCCAGCACGCTTTCCATAGCATGAGTTAAATGAGCAATGTTATCAAACCCCATGGAAGCGGAAGATCCTTTTAATGTATGGGCAGCTCGGAAAATTTTATTAAGCAGGTCCATATTTTCCTTGTCATGCTCCAGTACAACGATTGATTCATCCAGGATCTGAAGCTGTTCTTCCGCTTCATCTAAAAACAATCCCATGTATTGGGAAACATCAAAATCAGATGTCATCTCTAAAAAACCTCCTGGCTAACTAACCTGGTCCTATCTCTTCTAAAACTATGCCAAATTGCTATTCAGTTCAAAATTAGCTTGTTGTAATTCCTTTTTTTCTTTTTCGTAGAGCACTTTTTCCAAATCCAGAAGGATAATCAACTGATCCTGCCATTTGCCGACAGCACGCAAATAAGCTGAGTCAATGCTTCCACTAATAACCGGCGGTGGTGGCTCAATATTTGAGGAAGGTAGGCGTAATACCTCGGACACAGAATCGACAATCATACCTACAGTGACTCCTGCAACTTCTACGACAATAATCCGGGAATGTTGAGTTTCTTCAGCCTTTCCTAAATTAAAGCGCTTATGTAAATCTATTACCGGAACAATTCGGCCACGCAAGTTTATAACACCTTCAACAAAATTTGGTGTCCTTGGAACTTTGGTAATGGCTTGCATTCTGATTATTTCCTGAACTACAGTAATGTCAACTCCGTAAGTCTCTCCGGCTAAATTAAAAACTACCAGTTGTTCTTCAGTATTGTTAGTCTTCTTTTCTTCCATTTATTATCATCCTTTCGCAGAATAATTTCTGATAAAATATACCAATAACTAAATATTAAATGTAAGACTTCAATATATTTCTTAAAAATCCTTTACTTTTTTACAAAAATGTTTATTTTCTAATTGTTTTTTAGAAATAATTCTACAAAAATCGACATTTCTCAGTACATATTTTTATACCATATGCACCCGAGTAAAACAAGATGAGTTTTCTTAGACGTGAAAAAGCTGACATAAAATGTCAGCTTAATTACATGTTGCTATAACGGCCTAGTCGGCTGTAGCTACGGAAACCATACCTTCTGGAGCGCCTTTTGTTAATGAAACGAATTAAAACCGCTAAGATAAGTAATCCAACTATAACCGAAGTACAAACCGACCAAACTTCCCATAGAGTAATTCGTCTCTCCACACTGTTGTTGGCCACTAAGTCAAGTTTGCCGACTTCTTTGCCGTCTATGAAATACTGAACTTCTCCAACCTTATCTCCTTTTTCAACTGGTGTCTCTAAAGGCAAAATATGTATTTTAGCCTGAGGATGAATTGGATTTAGCTTGGACTGAAGGTAAGTCAGATCGGAAGCCACGGCTATCTCCAGTTGCTGTTCATCAATCTCCAAATGTTCGATGATGTCACCGGAGTGGGCCAAGGTCTGGGTGTAAAAGTTGTTAAACCCGTAGTCTAAGAGTGCCTTGCTATCGGACCAGATCTGTTTGTTATTGCTGCCTAAAACCACTGCTAAGAATGTTTCTCCGTTTCTTTCAGCGGCTGAAACCAAACACCATCTGGCCTCGCTGGTATAACCGGTCTTCACCCCAATAGCACCATCATAACTGTCTAAAAGTTTATTTCCGTTTATAAGGGTATTGGTCCATTCAGCCCCGTACCAGGGCCTGTTTACGGTTGCCACTATCTTCCTAAAGGTGGGGTTTTGCATGGCTGCTCTGGCAATAAGGGCCAAATCATAGGCTGTCGTATAATGGTCTTCATCGGATAAACCGTTAGGATTGACAAAGTGGGAATGAACTGCTCCAAGCTGACGAGCTTTTTCATTCATCATTTGAGCGAAGCCTTCTATAGTTCCCCCAATATATTCACCGATAGCATAAGCTGCATCATTGGCTGAGTTAAGTAACATGGCATAGAGGAGATTTTCCAGGGTTTGCTTTTCGCCGGCCACCAGGTAGACCCTGGTGCCATCTACTCGGACTGCATCCTCACTGATGGTAACTTCGTCCTGTAAGTTGCCTTTTTCCAAGGCAATTAGAGCAGTTAAAATTTTAGTCGTACTGGCAGGAGCCCGAGGTTCATTTTCATTTTTCGACCAAACTACCTGTCCACTGTTAAAATCCATGACAACAGCTGCTTCACCTGCAATATTAGGCTCTTCTATAGCCATTGCCGGAGTAACTGTCAAACTTGAAACAATGCTTAGCAAAGCTAGAAAAGCTAATAAGTGCTTCCAATATTTCATAGATGTGCTCCTCTCCGTCAATATCCAAATTATATCATAAGTGTTTTTAGAAACCCCCTGGCTAATATTACCTATAGAATAGTGCTAGGTAGAATTTTATTGGCTGGTAATGACTAAACTGCGGGTCAGGTCAGAAATATGCTCAATTCTTACCCCTGCTTTGATCACCACGCCCGGGTAAACTTTATCAGCTATTACCTGTTTACCTTTAGGAACCGTCACGGTTGTCACCGTTTCTGCTTCACTGCCGAGTTCTCTCACTTTTACATTTCCACGGGCTATGATCTCTCCGCTGCGGAATACTCCCGGAACACCATATATTTCCACATTTCCGCCGGCATAAATATTGGTGTTATAACAGCCCTTGCCGGTTATGATCACATCACCGCTTGATTCAACTATGGAATTCTGAATATAGCCTACAGTTAGCTTCGCTTTTTCTTCAGAACGGGTTAAGATCAGTCCTTTAACCGTTTCTACATTTTCAATAAAGCCTTGGATATATTCGTTAATTTTTTCTATAGTATTGAGTTCTACCGGCACACGAGCACAGATTTTCTTGTTAGATTCTTCAAAAAATTTTCTGAAATTCTCCAGTTCCGGGCTTTCGTAATAATGAACTAATAGATTCAGATCCTCATCTATACTGGTAAATAAAGCAGGAACTTTATGAAACTTACTGTCAAAGAGCATTTTGATTAAAACCCCGTCGCCGATCCGCTTAATATCTCTGTTTTTGGCTACTGAAGGGTGGGTTTTCAATTGAAGGACAGCAGGAATTAAAGCTTTGAAGCTATTAACTAGGATATTTAAATTACCCATCAACCGCTGGCAGATAGAGGCAACCCCACCTGCTCGTACGGTTCCTCCCACCAGATTCCTTTCAATTGTAATATCCCCACCGGCGTTTATGGTAGAGTTGGCCACATAGCCGTAAATCAATATTTTACCGGTTGCATCGATTTTCATGCCGTCAAGTACATTGCCTTGAATGACTAAATCACCTTTAAAATTAATCTGTCCGGTATTTTTAGCATCAATATCCCCTGTCAACGTATAGCTGGGATATACTGCTATGACCTGTCCCTTTAAGACCGGTCGACCAGCGATAAGAGCAATGGCACCATTACCGTCAGAGGTTAACTGGGCTCCACCGCCGACTATCAAGTTCACTTTTTTAACCGGCGGAGGTTCAATCGGATTACCATAAACATCTATTCCAGCCTTACCTTCTTTCGGAGGTATTACCTCTACCAGCTTTTCTCCGGCTTCCACGCTGACAACCTCATGAATATGAACCAAAGGTGTTTCTTCTTGTCCACTCTTTCTGTAAACTTTATTTTGGTAAAGACAATTAATGTAGCCGTCAACCCCAGGTTCTGGCTCTAATCCTTTAGCCACTATGATCTCTTCACTGTTAGAATCAATAGCAAATTGAATCATTTCCGGCATAATGCCGTATACAATATTTCTTTCTTTCAAAATTTTGATTGCTTCATCAACTTGTATCTGGGGTTTGGTAATGTTAGCTAAGATTCCGTTGATGACCAGCTGGTTTTTTGGAGGGTGGTCAGGCACATGATAAATTTCCCCATTGGTTTGATAGAAGCAGGCAGTAGCCGTCATACCGTCGGGGCTGACTTTAGACTCCATTTTCCAGCTTGCTTCAATCACCTCAGGCTGTAGAGAAATTTCATCACTACTTTTTACTTCATGCGGGCTTCCAATTAATTCCCCGTTGACATAAACATGCACATGCTCTCCTGGAATAATGACAGCCGCATCACCGCCCGGTTCCGGGTCGGTTACTACAACCTTGCCATCAAGCACGGCAACTGTACCATGTTTGACAGTATTCTCACTATTGGCATTCATAGTATCGGCTCCTTCCAGTTAGCAAAATAAGGACAATATATTAACTTGTCCTTATTTAAGTATTCTGTATCAAATTTACTATTCCTCTCTAAATTTCCGGGATTAGCCAGTAATATTTTTATTTTTTAGGGCTTTTACTCTTTGTTCCTTAGTCAGGAGTTTTTTACGCAGCCGAATATTTTTCGGCGTCACTTCTACCAATTCATCATCATTAATAAATTCAATGGCTTCTTCCAGAGTTAAAATCTTTGGATCCTTAAGGCGGATAGCTTCTTCAGAAGTACTGGAACGCATGTTAGTCAGGTGCTTTCTCTTACAGACGTTTACCTCAACGTCTACTTCCCTGTTACACTCTCCTACGATCATGCCTTCATAGATCTTGGTTCCCGGTGTAATAAACAAAGTTCCCCTGTCTTCTACCGTGTGCATACCGTAGGTAGTAGCTTCACCTGATTCGGAAGCAATAAGAGAGCCATTATACCTGGTTTTTACTTCTCCTTTATAAGGCTGGTAGCCTTTAAATACATGGTTCATGATCCCTTGTCCACGGGTTTGGGTCATAAATTCTGAACGGAAACCAATTAAACTGCGGGAAGGAATAGTAAATTCCAGTCGCAACTGCTCTGGGCTTAGATTGGTCATGTTAACCAGTTCAGCTTTACGGGCTCCCAAGTTTTCCATAACAGGGCCCATGTACTCCTGGGGAATATCAACAATTAAAGTTTCAACAGGCTCCAAAGTAACGTTTCCTTGTTTCTTTAAGATTACTTCCGGTCTGGAAACCTGCAGCTCGTAACCTTCCCGGCGCATATTTTCTATTAGAATAGACAGGTGGAGTTCACCCCTACCGGATACTTTGAAGGCATCGGGGCTATCGGTTTCCTCTACGACCAAGCTAACATTGGTATTGAGTTCTTTCATCAGGCGCTCCTTAATTTTGCGGGAAGTGACGTATTCTCCATCCTGCCCGGCAAAAGGACTGTTATTGACCATAAAATACATGGAAAGGGTTGGCTCGTCTATGGCCACTCCTTCTAAAGGCTCTGGTTTATCCAGGCTGGTTATTGTATCTCCGATGGTAACATCATCCAGCCCTGCCAGAGCTACTATTTCACCAACAGTAGCCTTAGCTATTTCTTTCCTTTCCAAACCTTCAAAATTCATTAAGCTGGCAATTTTGCCTTTTAATATGCTTCCGTCTCTTTTGACAATGGCTACTTGCTGACCGGTTGTAACAGTACCCCGGTTTATTTTGCCTACTACCAACCGGCCAATATATGGGTCATAGCCCAGGCTGGTAGCCAAGATTTGCAGCCCATCATCCGGGTCTCCCTGGGGACAAGGAATATGTTGAAGAATAGACTCAAATAAAGGAACTAAATTGGTACCTTCTTCATTTAAATCCAGGGTAGCCATACCTCGTCTAGCCGAAGTAAAAACAACGGGAAAGTCTATTTGATTTTCATCAGCCCCAAGTTCAATAAACAAATCCAGGACTTCGTCGATGACTTCAAGGGCCCTGGCATCGGGACGGTCAATTTTATTGATGACGACTATGATCTTTAAACCCATGTTTAAAGCCTTGCGCAAAACAAATTTAGTTTGGGGCATAGGTCCTTCAAAAGCATCGACCAAGAGCAATGCCCCATCTACCATCGTCAAGACCCGTTCAACTTCGCCGCCGAAATCAGCATGACCCGGGGTATCCACAATGTTTATTTTTGTACCTTTATATGAAACGGAAGTATTTTTAGCCAGGATGGTAATGCCCCGCTCCCGCTCTAAATCGTTGGAATCCATCACCCGTTCAACAACAACTTCATTTTCTCGGAAAACACCGCTTTGCTTAAGCATACCATCGACTAAGGTCGTTTTACCATGGTCTACGTGAGCAATAATGGCAATGTTTCGTATATCATTTCTTTCCACAAAAGCTTCCCCCTTTTTTCAGCACTACTTAGTATAACAGTCTGCAAAAAGGAGAGCAACTATTCTTGCAAAGGGAGGGGAAAGAAAAGTGATTGGTAATGAAAAAATAGGAAGCCGTCCGGTTTGAGCAGACGGCTTCTTAATTGTATAACAATATTATTTTTTATTTTCCATAAACCATGTTAGGGATAATGAGAGATACTTCAGGAATATAAGTGATTACCATGAGAGCAATTAGACTTATGACAATAAAAGGCATAACACCTTTAATGATTTTAGTCATGCTCACTCCTGTTACAGGCTGAGCCACAAAGAGGTTCATGCCAAAGGGCGGTGTAAACATTCCAATAGCTGCATTGGCTACCATTATTACCCCTAAGTGAATCGGGTCAATACCTAATTGCATGGCTATGGGGTAAACCAGTGGAGCGATAATGATAATAGCTGAGGAACCGTCGATAAACATGCCGGCAATTATTAAAATAATATTTATCATTAACAGAAAACCTACAGGACCAAGATTCATACTGATCATAAACTTAGTAAGATTCTGAGGTACCTGCCCAACTGTTAATGCATAGCCAAATAGAGAAGCCGCTGCCAGCAAGATCATGGTTTGAGCTGTAGATTCAGCAGAAACTACACAGGTTTTCCACAAGGTTTTAAGATCCATCTCCTTATAGATGAACATGCTGACTAAAACTGCATAAATTGCGGAAATCCCTGAAGCCTCAGTAGGGGTAAAAATCCCGGCGTAGATCCCACCCATAATGATAACAGGTACACCTAAAGCCCAAGCTGCTTCTTTGGTAATTTTCCATTTTTCCGACCAGGGCATTTTTTCTGAAACTGGAACACCTGTTTTCCTGGCAAACCAATAGCAATAAACTAAGTAAAATAAACCGTAAATAATACCTGCTCCTAAACCTGCCATGAATAAAGCTCCAACAGAGGCTCCTGTTACTGAGCCGTAAACAATAGCGCTAATGCTGGGAGGGATAAGCAAAGCAACTGACCCGCTGGATGTTATCAAGCCGACAGAAAAACCATCATCATATTTCCCTTCTTTCAAGGCAGGATACATTAACCCACCTATTGCGACTACCGTAGCGGGGGAAGAACCGGAGACCGCACCAAAAAACATACAGGCCAGCTCTGTGGTCAGGCTCAAACCTCCTTTTAAACCACCGACAAAAGCATGAGCCCAGTTAAGGATTCTTTTGGCAATACCACCAAATTTCATTACGTTGGCGCCAAAAATGAAAAAAGGGACAGCCATCAGAGCAAATTTATCGACTCCTCCCAACATTCTCTGAGCAGTAACCATCAAGGGGGTGTTGGTAAATAAGGCTAAAGTCAATAGAGCTGATAAACTTAAACAAACAAAAACAGGAACTCCAAGAAAAAGTAACACAAATAATGTTATAAACAAAAACGCAACCATTAAGATCCCCCCTTATAGTCTGGAAATATCTATTGTACCATCAGTGATTTCTTCCTGGCCTGTGGCTTTATCAGTTAAGATTGCATAAGCTGTTTGCAGAAAACGAATACTCATAAATATTCCACCTAATGGCATAGCTAAATAAACAAGCCACATGGGCATCATCATGGCAGGGCTTCTTTGGCCCGTCGCAATAATCAACTGGAAAGATTGGAAACCATAATAAGCAAGTAAAGCGGTAAAGGAAGCACTTATTACCTGAGCCAATGCAAGAAGGACTTTTCGCACACCCGGCGAGGTCATCTGAACAAAGATGTCAATCCCTATATGCATCTTATCTTTGGCACAGATACTACCGCCAAAGAAAGTAACCCAAATGACCGCGTAGCGAATGGCTTCTTCCGCCCAAGTACTTGCATTGGCAAAGAAATAACGGGCTATAACATTTACAAATAGTACAATAGTAGTAGAAAACAAGAGCAGAGCATTAAGATTTTCCTCAATAAAAGTAATAACCTTTTCCAGTTTAGACACGAATTACCCCCCTATTTTCCAAGATTTGCAGGGGGGGAGCAGTACTTTGCTCCCCCTGTACTTAAGCCATCATTAAATCTGAATATACGCTCTATTTATTTTCTTCAATAAACTTCAAGGTCTTATCCATTATATCCGCACCGATCTGGTCCCTAAATTTTTCGTAAACAGGCTGACTAGCCTCAAAAAATGCCTGTCTTTCCTCTGGGGTTAACTCATAAACAGTCGTACCGAAATCTTTTATATTTTTGAGATAAGTCTTATTAGCTTCTTCCATTAAACCTTTATGGGACTGGGCAACTTCCAAAGCAGTATCATAGACTATTTGACGTAAGTCATCCGGTAAACTGTCATACCACTGCTTGCTTGCACTTAGAAAATAAGATAAATAACCATGATCGCCCATGATCATATAATCTTGCACTTCATAAAACTTCATATCGTGGATACTCAAAAGTGGGTTTTCCTGACCGTCAACTACGCCTTGTTGGAGGGAGTTATAAACTTCTGAGAAATCTACCGGAACCGGGTTCGCTCCCCAAGCTTCGTACTGAGCCATAATAACAGGTGCTTCCATGGTCCGCATCTTCATACCCTTAAAATCTTCCGGCTTATGAATTTCTTTGTTAGCAGTGAACGCTTTAAAACCTTCAGCAAAGAAACAAATGCCTTTAATACCAATTGCATCTAATCCACTCATCATTTCCTTGCCGATATCCCCGTCTAATACTTTCCAAAGTACATCTTCATTAGGAAAGAGGAAAGGCATATCAACTAAAGTAAGTCTTTGGTCAAAACCACCAAATTTTGCTGTGGGAAGTAAGGTCATTTCTATTGACCCCATCTGCATGCCTTCAATCATTTCGCGAGAACTTCCCAGTTGCTGGGCAGGGTAGATCTCAACTACCATTCTTCCGCCGGTACGTTCTTCAATTAATTCCTTAAACTTTTCCGCCGATACTTGGAAAGGTGATGTTGTCATATGGTCGTGGGCTAATTTTATTACGATTGGCTTTTCAGTGCTCACAGTGCTACTTCCCTGGTCACTTGATCCTGAACTTTGCTGTCCTCCGCCTCCGCAACCAGTAAGTATAGTCAGCACAAAAACTACTACCATTAACACAGATAATCTTTTCCAGCAGGTTTTCTTCACTAGGTTTAACCCCCTTATAAAAATCTCCGAAATTTCTCAGGATTAACAATGAACCGGATTATCAACCTAAGTTTCTTCCTATCTACTGTTTTTCAGCCAAAGCGGCTAAAATTTTTTCCGGAGTGATGGGAAGGCTGGTTATTCTAACTCCGATAGCGTCATAAATAGCATTGGCTATGGCGGCAGCTGTAGGAATAATCGCTCCTTCTCCCACTCCCTTGGCCCCATAGGGACCTTTTGGTTCAGGATCTTCAACTATGTAAGTAATTACTTCCGGAGCGTCTTGGGAGGTAGGAATTAGAAATTTAGCAAAAGAAGGTGTCAATGTCCTTCCCTCTTTTAAGACTATCTCTTCCATGATGGCATAACCTACACCTTGAGCTACTGCTCCTTCGATTTGCTGTTCCACGTTTTTAGGGTTAATGGCTTTACCGCAGTCATGGGCTGCTGCAATCCTAAGTACTGTTACTTCCCCTGTTTCCGTATCTACTTCCACATCTGCAACCTGGGTAGCATAAATATATGTTGCATAAGCATCACCTTGGTTAGTCTCCGGGTCAACGTCCGGTGTAAAGTTATCATGCCAAGCAAAACCGATAAACCGTCTTCCTCTTAAATGGGCTTGCCTGCAGAGTTCGGCAAAAGGCATGGTCTTGCCGGGATCAGTTTTACAGGTAACTACAGCTTTTTTTATTTCAATTTCATCTACACTGCACTTTAAGAGTTCAGCCGCTAATTTGACCAAATGCTTTTTAACATCTGCAGCAGCCTTTTTTACGGCCATTCCGGAGACAAAGGTTTGTCTGCTGGCAGTACTGGACAAAGCATCAGGAGTTACTGCCGTATCTGAGCTAATAATCCGTATATCCTCATAAGGTATTCCTAATTCTTCGGCTGCAATTTGGCACAAAACCGTATCTGAACCTTGCCCGATGTCACAGGCCCCGCTTAAAATGGTGGCTGTACCGTCATCGGCGACTTCAATATAAGCAGCCGAGTGATCAGGGCGGTTAAAGCCAAAGCCTATTCCGTAAAGATTACAGCCTATACCCCTTCCCCGTTTTTTCATTTACTTGGCACCTCCTCCAAAGGAAAGGTTTCCATATATTCTTTTGCTTTTAGAAGGGTATCATAGAAGCCAACACTGTGCTCAAATACTTGGCCGGTAGCGGTAGATAGGCCTACTTTTAAGGCGTTCTTCATTCGAATTTCCAACGGGCTTAAGCCTAGCTTTTCAGCCAAAATGTCCATCTGGGATTCGTGGGCAAAGGAAGCCTGCAAAATACCAAAGCCGCGATAAGGCCCGCAAATTGTGTTATTAGTATAAACTGCATAGGTATCAACATGAACATGGGGTACGTAGTATGGTCCTGCTAAATGAAGTCCTGCTTTTTTGGTAATAAAATGCCCAATAGAGCAGTAGGCTCCTTTATCGCTGTAAATAATGCCCTGAACAGCCATTAACATGCCGTCTTTCGTTGCACCGGTTTTAATCCAAATTTTCATTGGGTGTCTCTTAGTGGAACAGATCATCGATTCTTTTCTCGACCAGACTACTTTAACCGGCCTGCCTGTTTTCAAAGCCAGCAAGGCTGCTTGGATTTCGGTAGTAATGTCATCTTTTCCGCCGAATCCCCCACCCGTTACCATTTGGATAACTCGTACTCTGTTAACAGGCATGTTGAGTACCGGAGCTATCTGTCTTCTGTCCCGGAAAGGATACTGGGTAGACGTCCAAATATTCATTATGCCACTATAGTCCAGATGAGCTACTGATACTTCCGGCTCAATATAAGCGTGATCTACCCGTTGAGTATAGTAGGTGTTTTCCACAATCACGTCACTTTTGGCAAAGCCTTCTTCAATGTTACCTTTTCTCACCTTTGTGTGCTGTAAAAGGTTGCCGTTTTCATGAACTTGAGGTGCACCTTCTTTTAGAGCATCCTCTATGGTGAACACCCCAGGCAGTTCTTCATATTCAACTTTAATTTTTCTTAGGGCTTCCTCGGCAGCATCTACCGACTCAGCTGCTACCAAAGCAACAGCGTCTCCCATCATCCTCACTTTGTCGTCTGCTAGTACAGGCTGATCCTGAATAGCCAGTCCAAAACGGTTTACCCCAGGTATATCCTTCGCTGTCAGGATAGCATGAACTCCCGGCATTGCTTTCGCTGCTTCCGTATCGATGCTGATTATTTTGGCATGGGGATAGGCACTGCGTAAAGCCTTACCATACAACATCCCTTCAAGCTTTAAATCTCCGGCATAGCATGCTTTACCAGTTGCTTTCACTTCCGCATCTTTTCGAATAACGCTATGACCGACTACATCAAATCCTTGCATTACCTTATCCCTCCCCTGCTAGCAACCTGAATTGCTCTTACGATCTTTTGATAGCCCGTGCACCGGCATAGGTTGCCTGATATACTCCTTCTAATATCTTCTTCTGTAGGATTAGGATTTTCATCTAAGAGGGCTTTGGCGCTCAAGATCATACCCGGCGTACAATAGCCACATTGAATAGCCCCTTCTTCGATAAAAGCCTTTTGCAAGGGGTGTAATTCCTTACCTTTGCTTAACCCTTCAATGGTTGTAATAGATCTTCCCTGCACCTGACCAATTAAGACCAAACAAGAATCAACAGGTTTACCGTCTACCAGCACTGTGCAAGCCCCACATTCTCCTTCGCCACAACCTTCTTTGGTACCGGTTAAGTTTAAGACATCTCGAATAACGTCCAGCAAGCGCATGGAAGGGTCTACTTTCACTTCCGTTGCTAATCCATTAATGGTGAAACTAATTTTTTTCAAGTTCAGCACCCCCCACACTCGTCTTTAATTGCCTGTAAAGCTTTAATCAAAGCTCCTTTAGCAATTTTTTTCTTATAAGGTGCTGTCGGTCTTGAACCAAGTTTTGCTGCCACAACCTCAAGTATCTTTCCCCCGGCATCGGCAATAGCTTCGTCCGTTAACTGCTTACCCTGCAAGAATTCTTCAACCTCTCTAACCCGGTAAGCTGTTGTGCCTACTGCTCCTACGGCTAAATTTGCTTTTTCCACCGTCTGGTTGGTAGCCATTTTTACCACTAAACTTAGATTTAAGCGGGCAATTGCTAAAGCCTTTCTCCTGCCGATTTTGATAAAAGAAGAAAACGTTTTTCCTTGGGGAATAGGAACAATAATTTTTGTAATAAGCTCTTTGGGTTCAATTGTTGTCCTATTAACTCCTACAAGAATATCCTCGAGGGCCAATTCCCTGCTGCCGCCTGCAGAAACTAAACTAAGTTTTGCATCTAAAGCAAGGAGAGCAGGAATACTATCAGCTGCCGTAGCCGCGTTGGCAATATTACCGCCAATAGTTGCCATGTTTCTAATCTGGGGTGAACCTACAGAGGCAGCTGCCTGAGCAAGAATCGGTAAACATTTTAAAACTAATGGATTTTGTTCCAGTTCACTAAATGTTACCATACTGCCAATGGTTATACTCCTGCCATCACTTTCAATACCCCTTAGCCCTTTAACATTGGCCAAATCCACAATAAAATCAGGCTCTACAGCTCTTTCCCGCAGCTGAATAACCAAGTCGGTACCACCTGCCAAAATTTTGGTTTTAGCAGGGGAGTGACTTAGAAATGCTAATGCTTCGCTGACAGTACTTGGCTGAAAATACTCAATGGCCTGCAAAACAAACACCTCCCTTTTTTCTCCGCTCATCCATTCCAAAACACCCTTAGACTTCTGCTTTAAGCCAGAAGTCTAAGGAATTAACATAATAAATTTAATTAGCAGCTTTTAAAGCACAAAGACCGTCTTCTGTTAGTTGTATAGCGCTAACCGGGCACCACTGAGCACAGAGTCCACAACCGTCACATTTACTCTGATCTACAACGTATGACTCTTCTCCCGGCGAAATAGCCCGATAGAAGCAAACTTTTTCGCACTTCCCACAGTTGTTGCAGATTTCAGGATCAATACCAGCAAATTTAGGAGGCAATTTGGCTAATTCTTCCACAGTGGTAATATGGGGCAAGGCAATTCCTCTGATTTCGTCCAGAGACTTGTATCCCTTTTGGTCCATCCAGTTTTCCAAATCCTTCAATAGTTTTGGAATTATATTGTAACCATTCCACATAACCGCCGTACAGGTTTGCACGGTGGTAGCACCTAACATGATGTACTCAACGATCTCTTTATAGCTCATAACGCCGCCAATGGCCGAAATTGGAATATCAACGTTGCGGGCAACTTCAGATAGGTGACGCATAATAATCGGTTTAATGGCCGGGCCAGTATAGCCGCCATAACCGCACAAGTAGGGAAGCCCTGTTTCAATATTTACGCCTGCAAAAGAGCGAATAGAGTTGCTGATGGTTACACCGTCTCCGCCTGCTTCTTTAACAGCTTGAGCAATCTCGACCATATCGGACACATTAGGGGTAAGTTTAACCGTTAAGGGAATTTTCGCTGCACTTTTAGCTGCTTTAGTCTGCTTGTAGGTGAGTTCCGCACTTTTACCAATATGCATTCCTACAGTTGAAGCCGGCATGGGACAGGATACGTTTAACTCCAAAAGATCAGCCATACCCGTATTTTGAATTTGGTCAACCAATTCGGCCGTCTCTTCAGGGTTGGGCATAGCCAAAACACTGATTTGCATAACTGCGCCGCCTTTTTTCGCGATGGCCAGATCTTTTTCAATCCACTCTTCCCTCGACTTGGTTGTAAACAGTTCAAGGTTGACCATGCCAATAGGCCTATTATTGTGGCGAACTAAATAAAGTCTTCCGTTACAGGGATGGGCTGCCCAGTCTTGTTTGGGACCAATGGTCTTGGGAACTACGCCACCTATACCTGCCTCTGCCGCAAGTCTCATTCCTTCCCCATCCCACCCTGGGGTTGCCGAGGCCAGTACCAAAGGATTCTTAAATTCGACACCAGCGTAAGTTACTTTTAAATTTGCCATTCACATTCCACCTTCCCACTTATTTTCGGATAAATTATCCGTAATTTTGTCCTGGAAGTTCTCCGAAAATAGGCTAACTACCTTTGGATTACTGGTCTAAGAATTAGGGTAACTTTTTGTATCTCTGAGCAGGCTGTTCTTGCTCCTCCGGTGTATTTCGATTTACAATTTGGCCTATCTTTAGGGCCAGTTGAAGGTTGAACCGATCTTCTGCGTCGTCCATTGACATACCCGTTAACTCCTCTACTTTTTTTAATCGGTAAATTACCGAATTCTTATGAATAAACAGACTTTCGGCAGTTAGGCGAAGATTGCAATTATTCTTGAAATAATGCTGGATTGTCTTTACTAAATCCGTGTTATTATGTTTGTCATAACTAAGCAAAATGCCTAATACATCTTGATAATATTTTTGCATTGGCAGTAAATCTTTCATTTCATATAAAAAGCGGTAAGGACCTAGATCTTCAAAAAATGTAGTATTGCCACCACCTTTGATCATTCTCCCAATGCGCACGGCTGCTAACGCTTCTTCGTAAGACTGCTTTACATAGCGAGGTCCGATGTATGCCCTGCCAACCCCGACTGATATATTTAACTTTTTATACTTTTCACGAATCTTGTCTCTAATTTCCTTCATCTTGTTTATTAGCGTTTTCTTTGCCTGACCGGAATTAAGATGGACGAGGCCGACAATGCCGTCGCTTTTGGCCATAAGCATAGCGCTTCCCCGGTAATCGAGAAAAACACGATGAGTCATATCAACGATCCAAGCTTTTACCTCCTGAGCAAACATTTCATCCTTTCGGACATTGTTTAAGAGAAATTGCTCAAATCCATCTGTATTGATTACAAAGACAGCCAAATGACAATTTAAATTGAAATTTAGGAAACTGGCCCGGCGGATAACAGCTTCTTCAAAGCGAAAATTTCCGCTTATTAAGTCTTCCAGAAGTTCTCCCCTGACTTTTCTTTCCGCTTCAAAAACAGCCTTTTCTTTCATGAGTTCCAAGGAAATGATGGTGGAAGCCCGCTCAATAGCCATCACATCCTGGTCGTCAAGTCTCCGATAAAACTCCCCGATGACTAAATAATCTTTTACGATTCCATTAATATCCACCGGTACGACTATTAGATTTTTTTCTGTTTCATTTAAATTAATTTTTAATCGATGACTGCGATGCGGTCGTAAGAAGAGTGCAAAGTTTTCTTGACAATTGATCTGTTTCAAAATTTCCTGGACCAGTTCTGTACTCTCCTGATCGGAAATTCCGGCATAACCTAATATGTTTTGGCTTTTATCAATAATTAAAGTCGGATTACCTATGAGACTAAAGATAGTTTCACATAAATCAGATATGCCTTTTCCCTTCAAAACAACCTCAATAAGGGTATTATGAATTTCTTCTGCTTTTTTTAATTGGAATAGCTGATTGTTAATGAGTGTTTCAAAGATCGGTAGCATAAAATCCATGTAGGGTACGTCTGATGGTAGTTCTATCAGAGGAAGGCCAACCTTGTCGGCGTGGGAAATCAGATCTTCCGGTACGGAAGTAAAGTATTGGCCGGGTTTTATGCCGAAAGCTGAAACTCCTTTGGCATGAAGTTCTTCAATTATCCTTTCCCGAAGCAATGGATCATTCTTTAACGGAAAACCGGCCGTCACTAATAGTTCTCCGCCTTTCATCCAACGAGCTACTTCAGGAACCTCCATAATGTTCACAAAAGTGATCTCGTTATCAAGGCCTTGATGGCCAGCCAAAACCTTAGCCCTTTTTAAAGGCCCAATTTCCAGTACCTTTCTCACAGTTAAGGTCATGGCACATCCATCTCTTTTCCCTTTCTAAATTGATAATCCAATAAAACATACCCCCTTTGTAACACTACAAGTAAATTAGTATTTTTGAACAAAAAAATAGTTACTCATTTATGATACCATACATTCTGCCAGTTTTTTCTACAGTCCTTTGTTATTTTGTAATAATAGAATTATTATTTTTTTGTACTTTCATACCAAAAAATTTAAGTTACTAGATCTCTTGCTATCTTGTCTGATACTTACATAAATAAAGGCACAACTTTTTACATTGTGCCTATTATCTTTACCATTTATCTGTCTGTTAATCGGCTTCACACCAATCTAAAATTGTGTGGGCCAAGATCTTTGTGCTCTGAATTAAATCATCAACCTTAACCCACTCATTATTGGCATGCATCTGTTCGGTTAAACCCGGCCCGAAAATAACCGTAGGAGTGTTGCCGTAACAATTCAGAAAGCGAATATCGGCTGCTCCTTCCCGTCCGCTGATTTTCGGCTCTTCTCCCATAACCTTACTGTAGTTTTGCTTAAGGGTTTGGACAATAGGACTGTCCACAGGAATTTCTGAAGGTTCGGCAAAGTAACCTGTAAAAACAATTTCAGGGGGGTGTTCTTTTAACCAGGGGTCGCTTGATACCTTATGCTGAATAAATTTAACAAACTCAGCTTTAACTCGGTCAGAATTTTCGCCAGGTACTGTAGCCATTGATCCTTTAAGCAGGCAACTGTCAGGAAAAGCGCTATGATATGAACCACTTTCAAATGCTCCTACCATACAGGGAATAGCGCCTAAAATATCCGGATATAAGGGATGACTTATTTTGTCAACCCTAACCTTTTCAAACTCGGCTACCGCCTGGGTTACTAAATAGCCTTTTTCGATGGCATTTACTCCCTCCCAGCGGCGTTGAATTCCGGCAGCCTTACCTTTGACCTTGATTTCAAACCAAATGCGCCCAATAGAGCCGGGCTGAACTCGCATGCTGGAAGTCTCGCAGCAAATTCCGGCATCTGCTTTATAGCCTTTTAACACGCAAGCTAAGGTTCCGTTACCGGAAAGCTCTTCATCCATTACATATTCTAAAATTACATCGCCTTTAAGCTTTATCCCTGAATCTAGGATAGCCTTGACTGCCATGGTCATGGCGGCTAAACCGGCTTTCATATCCGATGCGCCCCGCCCGTAAAGCCGACCGTTTTCAATATCTCCCGACCAGCACTCATGGTCCCAACTCGCTGGATCACCAGGAGGTATGACATCAACATGACCGTTAAAGAGCAGGGACTTGCCTCCTCCTGTTCCTTTTAGCACCCCAACTACATTAGGCCTTCCTTCGTAAGGCTGGGATACTTCCACAAAGGCCGGGTGCTTGCGTAGTTCCTCCAGGGATGGGACAAATACATCTACTTCCAAACCCATTTCTCGTAACTTCGCAGCAATAAATTCTTGAATCGGTCCTTCGTTACCGGTTACGCTTGGTATACGAATAAGCTCCTGCAGAAAGCTAACAATGGTCGACTGGTTTTGTTCAAACCATTGATCTACTAATTGACCATAGTCCATAATTCTTAACCTCCTTTCTCAAAAGTGTTCATTAAGATACGTCGAACTAAGCAAACAGCAGTTAACCTCTTCTGTCCTAGTAAAAATTACCCTTTATGCCAGTAGTACAAATCGGTTCTAAATTTTTTTAGCAAGTTTTTCAAAAGAATTTAGTTGTTAAGACAGGATTTACCATATCCGGTCAAACAAAAAGCGGGCTGCGCTTAGCAACTCGCTTAAACTTATATTAAGTCTTCTTTTATTTCCCCGTACTGTTCCATCAACTTTTTTAGTTCATCATAAAGGCTTGCCCGCACTCCTATGACAAGTTTGCTTTTTTCGCTGTACTCACTCTTAATTACTCGAGCTTCATATTTGTTCAGATAATACATTACGCTATTTAATGCTGAGTAGTCACATTCCAATCGAAAAGCTTTGGTGACAATACGGGTAACAATTCCTGCTGCTTCAATGGCGTCCTTGGCAACACCGCCGTAAGCATCAATAAGGCCCCTGACTCCTAATTTTTTACCGCCGAAATATCTGGTCACCACGATGACTACATTGGTTACTTGGCTTGACTTAATTGCTCCTAAAATAGGCTTACCGGCTGTGCCGCTGGGCTCCCCGTTATCGTCAGCATAAGTTATTTCCTTGGGAGGCAAACCAATGGAATAAGCGGAACAGTTATGAGTAGCCTGCTTATGTTTTTCTTTGATAAGGTTGATGAATTCTCTTGCCTCTTCTTCTGTATCGACTTCTTTGACATGGGCCAAAAACTCTGAGCGGTTGATCACTGATTTAACTGTAATAGTTTGGGCTACGGTTTGGTAACTGTCGTTCATGAATCTCACCATTATCTTTTTTCTCATCTTACAATAAAAAAGTCAAGGCGCCAAACCAAAATTGCTGTAATAATTGCGTTTATTTAAATTACATTTCTATACTTTACAGTTCTTAAAGCTTGCACAAATAGCAAATTCAGTCGTTTATAATAAAAGGCTAAGCCTGCTTAAAGCACTTAGCCTTTTAAACTTCTAAAGCAAACCTGCTGCTCTTTTTACAGCTTCCTGGTGAGCAGGATCTACTTTTTTGCTGCCATGGGTCTTACTATTTTGAAAGTGGATACAAAAATGGCCGGGGAAATCATTATCTTTAATTGCCCCGTCTCCGTGAGGCATACCGTTCATGGAAGCAGCCAAACGCCTGCCTGCCACGTTGACAATAATAGCTCTCCTATTCCAGCTCCATTCTCCCCCATAAATCTTTTTCATAGTGGCCGTATCAGCTTTGGTTAAAGGCTGAACGTCTGCATGGGAGGAACCTCCTCGCCGCTGGACCTTAAAGCTTAGTCCCGTCTCCAGATCGGTGATGGTAGCTTTGGCATAGAGGGCAAAGATTTTTTTGGCTTCACTCCAATCTACCAATTCACCTGCTTTAATCCCGCTTCTGGCAACAGTAGCCTGCGAGCTTCTTTGTGGGATGATCAACTTTTGACCAGGATAAATCAAATCAGAATTCAGGTTATTTGATTTCTTAATCGCTTCAACAGTCGTACCGTATTTAGTCGCTAAAATCCATAGGGTATCACCTTTTTGCACATAGTGACCGGTGGCGGCCCAAGCTGTTCCGGTCGTCAAGAACAAGGCCAAAGTTGTAGCTGCAAGCAAAGATTTCTGCACTGTCAATCCCCCTCTTTAGTTAACTACAACCATTTTAGCCTAAATATTCCTCCAGGCTCAAATTCACTAAGGCCAGTCCAGCTTGCTCACAGGAAAATAGAAACAACAAGCTGAGAAAATAGGATTTTATTAAAATATTTGTCTGGGTTGGAAAAATTATGCTGCAGGAGGACATATAAACCCTAGTTAAAGTTTATATAATGTTTATGTAAATATTACCTAATATAAATTGCACGGGAAATACGGGTCGTTTACAATTTACTTAATAATAAAATAATCGCAAGGGGTGAAGGAATGAAGGTAACTTATAAAATTAATTTTGCCTGCAGCAGCAATTTAAACTCTAAAGATAATATTGATTATGAATTTACGGTGGAAAGCAATTTCGTTCCAACTCGTGGTTTACTATTGGCCGGCAAATATGTGGTTATCAGAGAAAGCAACTATGATGTTGCCTTAAATGAAGCAGTTGTTTTCGGTACCTGCTACTATCCTCGTGATAAAGCTACCAATGAGTACGGTGAAATAGACGTTAAAAAAGCCCAGAATGAAGCCTATAAGCTGATTTCCGTTCTTTCAGAAAAATATGGACTTAAAGGTACATATATCACAAGAAGTTAAAAATAACGAGGCGTTCTTCCCTAAACTAAGAAAGGGCAAGTCTTGAATTGTCAAGGCCGGCCCTTTCTTTATTTTAAATTAAAAAATTTGAATTAATTAAGCGTTATCGCACCATGATTACTTAACTTTTCTCTTTTAGTTTATATCTAACCCAGAACGCTAGCGAGCGAGGGTCGGTGGCTGACTACCGAGTACCCCTTTCCTAGCTTACTTTTAACGCTTTCTGCAAGCTGAAAGAATAGAGGATTTTTTCCTTAACCGGCTGGGAAAGGATTTTTTGAACGGCTTTGGCATATAAATCAAGCTGAACCCGGTAGGTCTCGATTAAAGTCCTAACAGTGTCTTCCTCTGTATAGTCAGTCTTATAGTCTAAAAGCACCAGTCCGTCCTCTTCTTCAAACAGTACGTCGATTACCCCTTGGACCAGGATCGTCTCCTTAGCTGTTTCAACATCTTCATAAAGTTCCTTAACGTTCAGCGCAAAGCTGAAAGGCATTTCCTGGTAAATCTCTTTAGCCTTTCTCAACCTGACACCCAAGTCAGAAGTCAAAAATGTTGCTATCTGCCTGGACTCGATTACCTCGGCCTGTTCCTCGGTCAGAATTTCCCTCTTAACCAAGTCCATTACAAGCTCTTCCAGTTCAACAAGCCCGTAATTTTTTCTTAAATTTAAATGCTGCAATACTGTATGTAATGCCGAACCTTTTTCCGCCCCAGATAAGGCCGTATGCTCTTGCAAAAACTGAGGACGTTCTAAAAGTCTTGGGGCAAAACGTTCTTTGATTTCCGAAACTGCAAGTTTGGCCGGTAAGATGGTCATATCTCGATATGGGTACCGCCAATTTAGGCGTCCTTCGATAAACTGCTGATAGACCTCAGGGACCTCAACCTTTTCCAGCTTACGAACCTGCTGCCAGCGGGTTTCGTTGCTATCTTCTTTGGCAGAGGTCAACTGCACCCCGTTTTTATCGTAGAAGGATATTTGCCAGGAAGAAGGGTGGTTAGCTACTTCCCCCGGGAAATTACCCTCCCACTTGGCTAATTTCCGCAGCTCCTCAGCCGCTTGATGGCGGATGACGGCCGGACAGATCCAGTCTAAGAAATTTTTGGCATCGGCTAAAGCATGGACGGGTAAAAGCCAGCCCTCAGAGTCGGCCAGGGCCGCCCAATTCTTGGCCTGTTTTTCTAAGTCGTTTACAGACCCTATTAAAAATAATCGTTCTTTGGCCCTGGTCATGGCCACATAGAGCACTCTTAATTCCTCAGCCAAGGTTTCCATTTTAATCTGGTGCTTCAAGGCAAGTTTAGCCACCGTAGGATAGACTATTCTTGTTTCCGCATCGACAAAGTCCGGACCAAAGCCTAAATCTTTATGTAAAAGTAGATTCCGGTTTAAATCCTGCATGTTAAACTTATTGCCAAGCCCGGCCACAAAGACGATGGGGAATTCTAAGCCCTTGCTTTTATGAATGCTCATAATGCGGACCACGTTTTCATTTTCCCCTAAAGCCCGGGCCATGCCTAAGTCGCTTCCACTGTCCTCCAGTTTTTCGATAAAGCGTAAAAAGCGAAATAGTCCACGGAAGCTGGTCTTTTCATACTGACAAGCCCGGTCATGCAAAGCCAAAAGATTAGCCTGCCGTCCCCGGCCGTTGGGCATACCCCCTACATAATCAAAATAGCCTGTTTCCCGGTAGAGAGTCCAAATTAGGTTAGCTAAAGTATCTCTTCTGGCCAGAGTGCGCCAGCTGTCCAAGCGGCTTAAAAAAACTCGTAGCTTTTGCCCCAACTCATCAACATCGGCTGCTTTAACCTTAACTGCCTCGTAAAAATTGCTTTTCGGTGAGGAAACCCGTATTTCGGCCAGTTCTTCTGCCGATAAGCCGACTATAGGGGAACGAAGTACGGCAGCCAACGGAATATCCTGCTGGGGATTATCAATTATTTTGAGCAAAGCTAAAAAAGTGTTTACCTCTACAGCAGCCAGGTAACCTGAGCCTACATCGGCGTAAGCAGGAATACCCAGTAGCCGGAATTCTTCCAGGTAGATATTGGCTTGTTCTCTGGTAGAGCGAAGCAAGACCACTATATCCCTGAAAGTAGCGGGACGTAGATTATTGCTATTCTTGTCATAAACCTTAAAGACACTACCAGAAGAAACAAGGTCTAAGATTTTCTGCCCGACCAACCTGGCCTCCACTTGCACTTTGCTTAAATCTTCCTGTTCATTAGCCTCTTCGACTTCAGGCTGTTCAGCCGCTTTTTGATCGATAAGGCATAATTCAATGGCTCTGTTAATTTCGTCTTCAGGATACAGGGCTCCGGCAACCAGTTCAGCCTTCTCATCATAAGCCATTTCTCCCAGTTGGGAACTCATGATCTGCTTAAAGATAAAGTTAGTACCTTGAATTATTTCCTTCCTGCTCCGGAAATTTTTTGACAGGTCAATCCGCAGAGTTTCCGGTTCATGTTCCAGTCCGTAAGCCTGATATTTTGCCAGGAACAAGGCCGGTTCGGCTAAACGAAATCGATAAATGCTCTGCTTCATATCACCAACCATAAACAAGTTGGGCTTAAGAGAACCTTGCCGGGAAACGAGCTGCAGGATGGTTTCCTGCACCAGGTTAATATCTTGATACTCATCGACCATTACCTCGACAAACTGCTCCCGTAAAGCCAGGGCGATTTCCGAAGGCATAAACTTTTCAGAAGCTAAATCAATAGCCAACAGGCTTAAGCTATAGTGTTCCAAATCGTTAAAGTCGACCAAAGCTCTTTGCCGCTTTAGTTGGGCATATTTTTCCTGAAAATCCAAGGTCACTTGGCTTAGAGTCGTCATATGAGTAGCCACCGCAGCCAAATCTTGCAGCAACTCCTGGCTGGTCCTGCCAAAAAAGGACTTTTGCAGGGACTCGATAATCTCTTTAGCCTTTTTACGCTGCTCACTGGCCTGAGTTTTTAGCTCTTCATCCACTTCTCCCCGGCAGGCTTTTAGGCGTCCAAAGCACACACTTTGAAAAGCCTCTGCTATAGCAGACCAGGACTTGGCACAGCTTTTTATTAAATCCTGAAGCTGTAATAGGTCGTTTTGTAGTTGTTCCCTGTAAGCAACTGGCCCTCCGGGAGCAGAGCAGCATTTCAGGGCACGTTTAAGGAGACTTTGAGCTCTTTGCAGCTCTAGCTTTATGCTTTCCTTTAAGCCTTTAACCCAAATCAGGTCGTCAAACTCTGTCCCGGCTGAAATAACGAAACGGTCAGCTGCCTCTCTCAGCCACCTGTCAGGAAGAAGCTGGCTCTGAGCAAAATCGTAAAGTCGCAAGATTAAATCCTGTAACAGTTGATCGCTTTTTTCTCCCCCGTAACAATCAACGAGGGCCAGAAAGTTGCCATTATCTTCCCTGCCATACCAGTCTTCCAAAACTTCTTCCAAAACCTCCAACTTAAGCAAGGTTGTTTCCGTCTCATCCGCAATCCGGAAATTAGGATCAAGCTCCAAGCGAAAATAGTTTTGCCGGACCAGCTCCAAACAAAAAGAATGTAAGGTTGTAATATGGGCTTTGTTGATTAAAGAAAGCTGCCGACGTAAATGCTTGGAATAGGGAGTTTGATTAAGGGCCTGAACCAGTCTGGCGGAAATCCGGGCCCGCATTTCGGCTGCCGACGCGTTAGTAAAGGTAACAACTAACAAGCGATCAATGTCTACAGGGTCATCTTCCTCCGTGATGCGTTTAATAATACGCTCTACTAAAACGGCTGTCTTGCCTGCACCGGCGGCAGCTGCAACCAGCAAGTTGTGGTTCCGGTCCGTAATTGCTTGCCATTGTTCGTCGGTCCAAGTTCCCTGTTTACTCAACCTTCTCCCTCTCCTCTCTAATCTTTATCCAGATCACGTCGTCTTTCTTTTTGCCCATTAAACGATAGACATTGTCCTCAAAAAGCAGGTCAAACTGACACACCGGCCTGTAGATGCAGAATCGACAAGCAGTTTCATTACCCCTGCGGAAGGGAGCGATCTTAACATTGCCCCTGATAATCTCCCTGCCCAGCTTCAGCAAGGTTTGGTGCAAGTGCTCCCTCAACATTCTAAACTGCTCCAGGCTAAAAACCGGAGAATTAGCGTAAAAACTACCGTCTGTCTTCAAAGCAGCAGGTACCAGTTTAGAACGACCATCGATTGTTTCATCCATCAGCCTAACAGCTTGGGTATCTTCCAGCACATAACCCTGCATTCTTAATTTTTTTAGAATCTCTTCCTCCAAATTATCTGTGGCCTGAGGTGAATCCAATGGTATTAAAGGATCTTTGACAGGAAAATATAAAAAGCCGGCCGGAATACCCTGTCCACCCATCAAGTCTTCAGCGTTTTCTAGAATTACTTCCAGGTAAGTTAAAAGCTGCAGTTTTAAACCATAGTAAATCTCATCTAAAGATAACTTTTGAATGTTTGATTTATAGTCAATTACCCTAAAATAATTACCGGCTTCTCCGGGTGCCATATCAACCCGGTCAATTCGTCCGCTTAGCTCTAAGGTCATCCCGTCTCCCAGTTCTACCACCAGGGGAGGAAGCTTCTCTCCCCGACCAAAACCGAGTTCCACGCCAATAGGCCTGAATTTACCCCGTCTGGCGTGTTCAGTCAGGACAAAGGCAGCCCTTTCAACGGTGCGTTTTAGTTTACGGGAAAGATAACGGTAGCGATTGGTACTTAAAAGGATCTCATTCTGGAGTTTAGGCAAAAGGCTGTCCACTACCTTGGAAGTTATCACCCGGCAGTCCTCTTGAGAGAGAGAAGCCCACTCGATTTTTTGCCTGTTAAGATAATCTACAAAACCTTTCAGGACAGCATGGTAAAACTGTCCCATGTCCGGAGCTTCCAGTTTATATAAAGCTCGTTCCTGCAATTTCAAGCCATAAGCGCTAAAATGGGCAAAAGGACAAGCTGCAAATTTTTCCAGTTTAGAAACACTGGCCTTGACTCTTGAACCATAAAGCCTTGTGACCAGCTTGGCAGGAATAAAGCCTTCGTTATTCTGATGAAAGATACTCTTTAAAATGTGCTGCTTTTGCTGATCTGCCGAATTAACATAGTAATTATAGACTTCCCACCAGACGGGGTGGATTTCCTTGCCCATCTTGGCTTCCCGCAGGGCAGCGGTTAAAAAGGTCAGGGTCTTTTCCTTGTGGCAGATATAATCTAAAGCATCATCACTGCCTGCCGGTTCTGAACTGACTAAGTTAGCCTGCAAGGAAGGAAAAAGTGCCTTAATGCGGGAAATCACCTGGGAGGGCATTAAAGCCCTTCCTTCCTCGTCAGCCAGAGAATAACTCAGCCATAGGTGGGAACTAGCACGGGTCAAAGCGGTATAGATTAAATATTGTTCTTCAAAAATTCTCCTTCGCCCGCCAGGTGCTAATTCAATTCCCTGCCGGCTGAAATTTTCCCGCTCAGTTTCACTGAAAATCCCTTGGTCCTGAGGACGAGCAGGCAAAACACCGTCGTTGATTCCCAGGACATAAGCCGCCTTTATTTCCGGACAACGGGAATGGCCTAAAACGCTGATCAGCACCTGGTCAAGACCCGGCGGAATTAAGCTTAACCGCATGCTCTCAAAGCCCGATTCCAATACGCGCCGGTACTCTTCCACAGTCAGGCTTTCTTCACCTAAAGCTTCTACCACTTGGTCAAAGAGCTTGAGGGTCTCATTCCAAACTTGGGCATGTTCCTTGGCCAGCTCCAACTGTCCCCGGGCTTCAGCTTCCCTCTTCCAGTTGTCCAGCGTTTCGCCGACTTTCAGCTCTTCTAAGAATTGGTATAAGGCTTTGGTGTATTCCTGGACGTTTCTAGCCTTTTTCAATCGCCTTCTTAATTGCAACAAAGGTTTAACAGCATGGTCTCTGAGAAGGTTAATCCGTTCCAGCTCTTTTTCTTCCTGCGTAGTCGGTAAGCCTGATTCTCCTTCATCCATTCCGCTACGTTTAAGATATGTCCAGGGTTCCTTTGTGGTCCACTTAGAACCTCTTATCCCAAAGGCTAAGCAATAGTTTTCCAAAATATCTACGCTATCTCGCTCCAGGGGAGTTAAATCGGTCTTCAAATAGCGAAAAATCGGTTCATAACTGAAATTGCTGGTAATAACCTCCAAAGCCGATCGGATCAATTCTACCAGAGGATGGTGCATTACCGGCCGTTTCCGGTCAATATAATAAGGTATGCCATAATCAGCCAACACAGTGGTTAAAAGTTGCTGGTAAGGGTCCAAGTCCCTAAGCAGAATACCTACATCCCGAAAGCGGAGGCCTTCTTCCCGGCAAAGCCGGAGAATATCCCTGGCCACAGCTTCTACTTCCGCCCTACGGTTCACAGCACTGACAAGCCTTAAACCAGTGTTTTCTCCCCTAAAAGGCCTGACAGGTAAAGTAAAATAGTGTCTTTCCAGGTAGCGAAGACTGTCGTTAAAGCGAAAACGATAGGGCTCTCCGCCTAGAATGACCGGAGACTTGATCCGGACTTTCCGGTCCTCAGCCAAAGCTTTGATTTTCTCTACAGCCAGCCGCATGGGATAAAAAGGATGGTTATCGTCCAGCTCTTCTTGCAGGCTTTCTGCATCAAGGCAGAAGGTTATTTTTACTTCTTCCGCCCTGCTTAACAGTTTTTCCAAAACCAGGTATTCCTGGGGGGTAAAACCGGTGTAACCATCCAGCCAGAAACGAGCCTGTTTGATCATCTGAGAAGATTCTATCCGTTCAGCCAAAAGCAACAAGTAATCGTCCGGGTCTAAATAACCTTTGGCTAAGTAGCTTTCCATAGCCTTGTTAATCAGCAAGAGATCGCTCAGTTTGGCAGCCAGTAAAGCTGAGCTTTCCTCATCTACTTTAGCCAGCAATGACTCAGGATCCGTACAATAGCTTTTTAGCTCAGCCAGTGAGTCCACCAATTGATCAAGAAAGCCCGGCTGTTCAGCGGCATTCTTAAATACTTTAAGCTCCCCCCTGGATTCCTCAAGTATTTTCCGTAAAACCATTTTCTTTCCTAAATCGCTAAGCTGGATTCGAGCTGAGCCGCCTACTTCCTGAAGTACGCGCCAGGTCAGCCTTTCAAAGCTTAAAACCTGGAGTCTTAAAAGTCCCCCCAGCTCTTCGTCCTTGGCTAAAGCTAATTCGTACTGGTGAGTGGCTTGCTCCGGCACCAACAGGATAAGAGGGCTGCCTTTAGGGTTGGCTTTTAACTCCTGCTTAATTTCAGCAAGGCAATAGTGAGTTTTACCGCTCCCAGCCCGGCCAAAGATAAACTGTAAGCTCATCCTTTCACCTCCTTGGAAAACAGTAATGGGCCAGCTCAATTTGCCAGCCCTTATTTTCGCTTATTTAGATTCTTTCTCCTTTTCAACTTCCTCTTCTTTTTTAAGCTCCTCCTCGCTGCAACCGGTAATTATTTTATAACAATAATCGATAATATCACTTCTGCGCACGATTCCAATAAAAACCCCCACGTCATCAATGACCGGGACGAAGTTTTGAACCTTAGCCAATCTAATCAAATCTTTCATATTGGCAGCTATATGTACAGCCTTGTTCTTCATTCTCCGGGGTACTTGATCAATGGTAAATTTGTGACAATTTTCAAAATTTAGATCAGGTCTATTTTTAATTGTCCATAATAAGTCGCCTTCAGTCAAGGTGTCTACATATTTACCGTCAGAATTGATAACAGGGACTGCTGTATAACGATGGTACTCCATTCTTTCCAAAGCCTGACGAATAGTTGTCTTAGGTGTTAAATAGACAACCTCGTCCTTAGGCAAAAGAAAAAAAGCTACATTCATGGTGTATCGACCCCCTTCCATGTATATTATAAAGTTTTAAACTTTTGTTTAATACCCTTATGCATAAATTTTCTCTCCCCAGGGCAGCACTAAAAATATAATTCAGGGAGCTTTGGAGGTATTAATAATGGATATTATTGAAGAGAATCTTAAATATTTTATGGAAAAGCACGGTAATATCTATGAAGCCTATGAAGATTACGGCAAGCTTGTCCACTACGAAGGCGGCCCCTTAGATGAAAAAACCCGCTGGCTGATCAAAGTAGCTTTGTCGACGGCCTGCCAATACGAATTTGCCCTGCGCACTCATATCATCAAAGCCATTAAAGCCGGCTGCAGCAGGGAAGAAATCGAACACGCCATCATGCTGGTAGCACCTACGGCCGGTTTTCCTAAGACTATGGAAGGAATACTTATTTTGAGAGAAGAGATGGGAGAAACGAGGGCTAAACATTAGTTTTAAGTTTATTTGCCGAGTTATTTTTATTTTTAATTTTGAATTAAAAATTTGAGTGTATAGAGTTAAAAGTTAAAAGTGAAAAGGAACACTAACGACTAACGGCCAGAACTAACGACTCCACGCAACAAATGTTGCGTGTTTTTTTTCGCTTCAAAACCGTCGGGAAAACTTCTCTCCGATTGTCACATCTGCCGGCTAACTACGTATTTTATACTAGAATCAACTACAAAGGAGCGATAGTGAATGACGAATAATACTCCTTCCTGCCCAGGAGGAACCTTGTACAATATTAGGCCAGGAGATACCTTTTTTAACATTGCAGCCCGTTTTGGCATTACCGTACATGACCTGATGAGAGCTAATCCGAGAGTAGATCCCAATAACTTAAGAGTTTGTGATTTGATTTGTGTGCCCGCTCAACCTCGCCCAGGAGTATGTCCTACAGGTTCGATGGCTTATCTTGTAGAAGCCGGCGACACTTTGTTTTCTATTGCTGCCAAGTTCAATACAACTGTAGACGCCATCACCCGTGCCAATCCATGTGTTGATCCTCAAAATTTGCGGATTAATCAGCTTTTATGTATTCCACAAGGGGTTACCCCGACCCAGTGTCCGCCAGGCTCAACCCAGTACACCATTAGAGCCGGTGACACCCTCTTTAGCTTAGCTATCCAGTTTAACACCACCGTGCAGGCTATTCTGGCCGTTAACCCGGGCCTCGATCCCAACAACTTAAGAATCGGCCAGATCATCTGTATCCCGGGTCCGACTCCGACCCAGTGTCCGCCAGGTTCTACCCAGTACACCATCAGAGCCGGCGACACCCTCTTTAGCTTGGCAATCCAGTTTAACACCACCGTGCAGGCTATCCTGGCTATTAACCCGGGCCTCGATCCCAACAACTTAAGAGTCGGCCAGATCATTTGCATTCCTGGTCCCAGCCCGACTCAACCAGGCAGGTGTCCGGCAGGCTCATTCGAATATACGATCAGGTCAGGAGATACGATCTATAACTTAGCAATTGAATTTAATACTACAGTTGAAGCTATTCTGGCCCTTAACCCGGGCATTAATCCGAACAACCTCCAAATCGGTCAGGTGATTTGTATTCCCGGTACCAGTCCAACTCAACCGCCCAGATGCCCGGCAGGTACCTTTGAATACACCATTAGAGCGGGAGATACTTTCTTCTCCTTAGCCAACAGATTCAATACTACTGTTGCGGCTATCCAGGCTGCCAACCCCAATGTAGATCCGAACAACCTCCAAATCGGTCAGGTGATTTGTATTCCCGGTACCAGTCCAACTCAACCGCCCAGATGCCCGGCA
>ENA-OWPA01000455-OWPA01000455.1-bioreactor-metagenome-genome-assembly--contig:-NODE-455-length-56204-cov-10.866107_pt1 | contig 56204 bp, 54 predicted proteins | sample MGYA00238139_ERZ651803 | MGnify/ENA primary metagenome ERZ651803 (study PRJEB26909, sample SAMN07631231) | bioreactor metagenome | isolation source: Switchgrass digestor | place: USA: Dartmouth...
AACTCTCATAAGAAAGTTTTCCTTAGCTCTTTTATCGAAACTCAAAGTCTCACACTGTTCAGTTGTCTTGGTTCATTAGATAATTAATGCCTCTTTTCAGAGGACACTTAATCATCTTACCAGATTTAATTTGATTTGTCAACTGTTTTTTATTTGTTTTTTGAAGAATTTTGTTTTATTTTGTTGGTTCGTTTCAGTCGACTTTACCTATCTTACTCCCTTTTTTTACTTTTGTCAATACCTTTTTTAAAAAACTTTAAAATAAAATTGGATCGGTATTAACCGATCCTTGTTATTATTCATTATCTAAAGGCTTCATAGTTGGGAATAGGATTACGTCTCTTATGCTTGGTTGGTTAGTTAGAAGTATTACAAGCCTATCTACGCCTATGCCTAGTCCTCCTGTTGGAGGTAAGCCAACTTCAATGGCATTTAGGAAATCAGTATCCATCGGATGAGCTTCATCGTCTCCCAATTGTTTTCTTCTGATTTGCTCTTCAAACCTTTCTCTTTGGTCAAATGGGTCGTTTAATTCTGAAAATGCATTGGCGATTTCCCATGTGTTTATATAAGCTTCAAACCTATTTGTCTTTCTTGGATCCTTTGGATTTCTCTTTGCCAATGGTGAAACTTCCACTGGATGCCCAGTAACGAATGTTGGCTGAACTAAATGTTCTTCGCAGAATTCTTCAAACATTTCAGCAATGATATGTCCCCTCTTCATGTCAGGGGTTAACTCTAATCCTTTTTCCTTTGCTATAGCTATAGCTTCTTCGTCTGTGTTAATTTCATTGAAATCAATTCCTGTGTATTCTTTTATGGCGTCTATCATGTCCAACCTTCTCCAAGGTGGAGTTAGGTCTATTTCAGTTCCTTGATAGTTTATTTTTGTAGTTCCTAGTGTTTTTTGTGCAACATAAGCTATTAGGTTTTCTGTTAATTTCATCATTTCCTCATAGTCTACATAAGCTTGGTAAAGTTCAATGCTAGTAAATTCTGGGTTATGTCTTGTGTCCATTCCTTCATTTCTAAACATTCTGCCCATTTCATATACCTTTTCAAACCCGCCTACTATAAGCCTCTTTAAATACAATTCATTAGCAATTCTTAAATACATGTCAATATCTAAGGCGTTGTGGTGAGTAATAAAGGGCCTTGCATTAGCCCCTCCAGCAATGGGACTTAATATTGGTGTTTCTACTTCCAAGAATCCTTTTTCATCTAGATATTCCTTAATTGCCTTGATTATCTTGCTTCTTAATATGAAGGTTTCCTTTACTTCAGGATTTACAATTAAATCCACATATCTTTGCCTATATCTTAAATCTGGGTCCTTTAATCCATGCCATTTTTCAGGCAATATTTGTAGGCATTTTGTTAATAGTGTTATTTCTTTAGCCCTAACGGATATTTCACCGGTTTTAGTCTTAAAAACTTCTCCCTTAACGCCAATAATATCTCCAATATCTAAGAGATTTAAATCCTTATATTCTTCTTCGCCAAGCAAATCTTGCTTTATGAAAATTTGAATCTTTCCTTTACTGTCTTGCAAATCCATAAAGCAAACTTTTCCATGGCCTCTTCTTGACATGATTCTTCCTGCAACAGAAACTTCTTTTCCTTCTAGCTCTTCAAAGTTTTCTTTAATTGTGATGCTGTGATGGGTATAGTCATATTTTTCTATTAGATATGGGTTTTTTCCTTTGTTGATAAGTTCCTTAAGCTTTTCTCTTCTTATCCTTAGCATCTCATTTAAATTTAAATCCGCATCCGCCATTAGCTTACCTCCTTGGTTCCCATTAGTTTCATCTTGTTATGCTTATAATTTGGTATTTTATAACCCCATCTGGTACGATAACATCAACGATGTCACCAGATTTACGTCCCAACAACGCCTTCCCTACAGGGGATTCATTTGAAATTTTTCCATTATATGGGTCAGCTTCTGCTGAGCCAACTATTGTATATTCCATTTCTTCATCAAATTCTAAATCTTTTACTAAGACCCTTGACCCTATGCTTACTTTATCAGTAGTTATTTCTTCTTTATCTATTATTTTTGCATTTCTAAGCATTGATTCGAGCTTATTAATTCTATCTTCAAGCTGAGCTTGCTCATTTTTCGCTTCATCATACTCTGAATTTTCACTTATATCTCCAAAACTCAATGCTTGTTTAATCTTCTCTGCAATTTCTTTTCTCTTAACAGTCTTTAATTCTTCTAGTTCATTTTCTAGTCTTTTTAAACCATCTTCTGTTAAAAATACATCTTTGTCTGCCATCTAACTCTCTCCCTTTCATATTTTACACTATTGAATCTATATAAAATCAAAGAATTTTACAATTTTAATTGAATTACTTCTATGTATGCAAGTTATTATAATCAAGTAATCAAATTATGTCAAGTATTAGAACCTTCCCTTAATTCTTAGGAAGTTTTCTGCAAACCTCCTTGTTGAATAAAGCTCATTTTCTGCATACAAAAGTATGCTGTTAAATTGTTTCAAGGATAAAGCTTCAAATAGACTAGAGCTGATTTCTTTACTGGTTAAAAATTCTTTATGTTCATAGTTATTTAGAGTGAAATAAAAATCCTTTATTAAAGGTGGCCTATTTACAAGCTTTTCATTTTCACCTCTGCTAAAATCAAATACCAACGAATGCTTTTTTAGTTTATTTATTATATAATCCATATTGTCTATAAAATTGATAATAACATTATAATTCCCAGCAATTCTTTCAATATTATTGGAAAAAAATACAGAGATGCCCGTCTCTTCTAGTATATAATTATATAAGTCGTTTTGATTCTGTTCACTTAACCCAGCAACAGTAATATATGCTACATGTCTAGATAGTGTTTTTATTGTTCTTTTAATCCTTTCTATATCACTATCCAAAATCAATATTTCTTTTTCCTGTAAATTATCATTTAGAATTTCATAGATTTCTTTTAGTATAAATGGTAGATATTTTATCCTTATATTTTCGCCATAAAATACTTTAACATTTGTATTATCTTCAATTGTTTTCAATACATTATAATTTAATTTTTCTTGACCTTCTAAATATACTCCACCTATTTCCTCATTTAAGACCTCCTTTATCCCTTCTATATATTTATTTAAATCATCATTATCATCAAAATCTATTGGCTTAATATTTATGCCTGCAAAGATTATATTTTCTGCTTCATGTAATACTTTCGGTTTTATATTGGGAACAAAAAAATTAGGCAAGAGTTTTGTTATTCCTTTTTTGTATTGATTTAAATACTTTTTTTCATCTATAATATACAATAATCCTATATTAACCCTCCTCTCTAGTTTTTAAAATATTATATGAGGAAGGTTATATATTAATTACTGGGCCTATTGGTTGTTATAAAGATATTCTAATAAAACCCTTTCCATCTCTTCTTTATTATCGATATGGTTAATTAAATTCTTTATTTCATTGGAATCCTTTTGCCCCTTTAAATACCAAGCAACATGTTTCCTCATTTCAAGTACTCCAATCTTTTCCCCTTTAATTGAACAAAGCAAATTAAGATGCCTAATACATGTATAAACTATTTCATCCAGGGATGGTGGAGGAATTTTTCTTCCTTCCATAAGTCCTAATATCCTCTTAAAAATCCATGGATTTCCTCGAGCACCTCTACCTATTGCAACTGCGTCACATCCTGTAGATTTAAGCATTTCAATAGCATCTTCAGGCTGAAAAATATCTCCATTTCCAATTATAGGAATGTTTATATTTTCTTTTATAAGTTTTATATATCCCCAATCTGCTTTGCCAGAATAAAACATTTCTCTAGTTCTGGCATGTATTGTTAAAGCTGAGATGCCTTCTTCCTCTGCAATTTTCGCAATTTCAAGGCCATTAATGTGTTCTCTATCCCACCCCATCCTAATTTTTACAGTAACAGGTTTTTTAGATACCTTAACTACCTCTCTAAATATTCTTCTAACTAAGCTAGGATTTTTCATCAGGGCACATCCATCATTATTTCTAACAATCTTTGGAGTAGGACAGCCCATATTTATATCTATAATATCTATGTCATCTCTTGGATTTAAATAGCATTCGACTACATGAGCCATTACTTGTGGATCTGAACCAAATATCTGGACAGCAATAGGCCTTTCATTAGGGTTTATCTTCATTAGCTCTTTTGTATTGGAATCATTATAAAATAGACCTTTACTGCTAATCATTTCTGAAAATACTAATCCAGCACCCATTTCCTTGCAAATAATCCTAAAGGCCATATCTGTAACGCCAGCCATGGGAGCTAAAAATACATTGTTTTTCAACTGAACACTGCCTATTTTCATTTATGCCTCCATATATACAATAAAAGCAAGTAGCTAAACGCTACTTACTTTATTTCTATTAAATATAATTCTTAAACCTTCCAAAGTCAAGTATTTATCAATTTTTTGTATATATTTGCTTTCTGATGCAATTAAGCTTGCAAAGCCTCCTGTTGCTATGACTTTAATGTCATCTCCTTCATCCTTCAATTCTTCCATCATCTTTTCAATTATATAATCAACAAGTCCTATATATCCATATACTAATCCTGCTTGAATGCTGTTTACAGTATTTTTAGCTATGACGCTCTTTGGTTTCGCTATTTCCACTTTTGGAAGCTTTGCTGTTCTTAAAAACAATGCTTCAGAAGAAATCTTAATTCCTGGTGCAATTGCTCCTCCTAGATATTCACCCTTCTTAGAGACTGCACAGAATGTTGTAGCTGTTCCAAAATCTACTATAATTACTGGCCCGCCATATTTTTCATAAGCTGCTACTGCATTTACTATTCTATCTGACCCTACTTCACGGGGATTATCATATTTTATATTCATTCCTGTTTTAACACCAGGTCCTACAATTATTGGCTTCACATTAAAATATTTTATACTCATGGCAGATAGAGTGTGCATAAGTGGTGGTACTACTGAAGATATAATAATATCCTTGACATCTTTAATGCTTATGCCACTAAATTTAAATAGCTGATCAACTAAAAGTCCATATTCATCTGATGTTTTATCCTTATCAGTTGCAATTCTCCAATCATATAACAATTTTTCGCCATCATATACTCCAAGTACTATGTTAGTATTGCCTACATCTATTACTAATAGCAAAATTTCACCTTCCATCCACTATCTTCTGTTTTTTTATTTTCTATTTTTTAAAGCTCCAACCACTGAAGTTACTATTATTATAGCAATAATAGCTTCAGGTATACCATTGGTTACACCTATACCAAATATTACTTTCCTAGCAGTAGATACATCTTGGCCTAATGCTGCTACAAACTTTTCTGCATATAAAAGATATATCATGCTAAGTACTCCAACTGTATTGGTAAGGGTACCTGCAATGGATGAAATCATTACATCTAAAGCCTTTTCTTTAAATTTTTTATGTGTTAAATATGCTAAAGCTACAGTTAATATTAATAGAAGAATATTTACAACAATTGTTAGAAACTGTGAACTTTGGAAATCTATTATACCTCTTGCTATACCATAAATCAAATACCCAATAATTCCTAACCATATTAGGTCTAAAAGGGCCAAAACTTTTTTATTCCCTAGATTTCTCAAAGTGCTGTATACATAATAAGACACTAATCCAATCAAAACTCTAGGCACAACAGATACAAGGGGATTTAAAAATACAAAAGATACAGGTGTAGGATTAGTTAAAGCTTGATATATGCTAAATAACCCAAAGATAAGCCCTATAAAACCTCCTACAACAGGCCCTTCCATAATGGCACCAATAATTACCGGTATATGCATTATCGTAGCTCTTGTAGGCCCTATGGGTATAAACCCAATTGGAGTCATTCCAAGTACTATTGATATTGCTCCTAAAACTCCTATAATGACAATTTTTCTAAGGCTTAAAACATTTTTTTCACTTGACATATATATCCCTCCGCTCTAGTTCTTGTAAAGATACTAGTCGATACTAGTATTATTTGTTTAACATTAAAGTCCAACTCTTTCCGATGTTGGCTACCCAACAAAATCATTATAATTATATTTTTATATTTATTCAATATTTTCTATAGAAATATTTAGATTTTATTAGCCATTTATTAGTCTTAAGACGACAGAAAAAGATTTCAAAAACTCCTTCAGCGGTGCCTAAATCAAATGTCATTATTTTCAGGTAATTGCAAATATACACTTCTAAATGCTGCTTAAAAATATTTTTACTAAATAAATACTTTACAACTATTAACTTTTAACCATCACTATTAACTATTAACTATTCACTAAATTTGTATGTCTTTAAAAGCTTTCAATCCATGGGTGCTTTCTGCATAATAAATTGCATTTAACACAGCTTTAGCCACAACTTCAGCTGCCAATGTCCCTATGAGGTTTATATCTGCCTTTATTTCGCCAGTGGCCAATGCAAATATAGTGTCTCCATCTACCATTGTATGAATAGGATTAATTGTTCTCGCTAGGCCATTGTGAGCCATCTGTGCAACTTTATTTGCTTCAGCTTTTGTAAGTACTCCATTTGTAGCTACAACTCCAATAGTTGTATTAGCTAGAGTAAACCCTATATTTTTATTTACATTCTTCATAATCTCTACAGTGTTAAGGAGTTTCTCTTTTTCATAATCATAAACCCCTGCTATTTGCTTACCTGATAAATCATAGATATCTCCAAAGCTGTTTACAGCAACTATTGCTGATACAATTAATTCCCCAACCTTTACTGTGGCAGAACCAAGTCCTGATTTCATTGCATTTTGGGGGCCTAATATTTTGCCAACAGTTGCCCCAAGGCCGCAGCCAATATTCCCTTGTCTGTTTTCTGCTGAACTTGCATTTAAACAAGCCTCATAACCCATGTTTATATCAGGCCTTATCTTATAATCGCCAATAGTTAAGTCAAATATTACTGCAGATGCTACTATAGGTACCTTAGTTACACCTACATCAAACCCAATTCCCTTTTCCTCTAAATATCTCATTACTCCAGAAGCTGTTTCTAAGCCAAAAGCAGAACCGCCTGATAATACTACTGCATGGACTTTGTCTACCATCTTGTCAGGTTTAAATAAGTCTGTCTCCCTTGTACCTGGAGCAGAACCCCTCACATCTACACCACCAATAGCACCATTTTCACACAATATTACTGTGCAACCAGTCATTCCTTTTTCTGATTGGGCATGCCCTACTTTAATGCATTTTACATCTGTTATATAACCTTCGTACATAATATACCTCCCAAATCAGCTTAACATGTAAATAGGATTACAATAGAGTATTTACCCATCTATTGTAATCCTATTACTGACAGTTATATAAATTTACTAATTATTTTAACCTCCAAAGTAATTAAGTAAAAGTCCAGCAGCTATTGCAGAACCAATAACCCCTGCTACATTTGGCCCCATGGCATGCATCAATATAAAGTTGCCTGGATTTTCTTCTTGTGCAACTTTTTGGGATACCCTAGCTGCCATAGGTACTGCAGATACTCCTGCGGAACCTATTAAAGGATTTATCTTCCCTCCAGAAAGTTTATACATAATCTTTCCAAATATTACTCCTCCTGCTGTACCGCCAGCAAATGCTATTAATCCTAATGCTATAATACCTAATGTCCTTGGTGTTAAGAAGTTTTCAGCACTTGCAGTAGCACCTACTGTAGTTCCTAGGAATATTGTTATTATATTTAATAGTTCATTTTGAGCAGTCTTGGATAATCTATCTGCAACCAAACATTCTCTAAGTAAATTCCCAAACATCAACATACCAACAAGTGATGCAGCTGATGGAAGCAACAACGCAACTATTACTGTTACCATAATTGGGAAAATTATTTTTTCCCTCTTTGATACAGGTCTAAGTTGTTCCATAACTACAGACCTTTCTTCCTTTGTTGTTAAAGCCCTCATAATAGGTGGTTGAATTATTGGTACCAAAGCCATATAAGAATATGCAGCTACTGCAATAGGTCCAAGCAAATGAGGAGCTAATTTTGAGGTTAGATAAAGTGCAGTAGGACCATCAGCGCCACCTATAATTCCTATACTTGCTGCTTCAGGCCCAGTAAATCCTAATAAAGTTGCACCTATAAATGTTATAAATATTCCTAGTTGAGCTGCAGCACCAAGTAAAATGCTCTTTGGATTTGCAATCAATGGTCCAAAATCTGTCATAGCTCCTATTCCAAGGAAAATTAGTGGAGGATAAATACCCAATTTAACTCCCTGATACAAATAATACAACAATCCGCCATATTCTACTGTAACTGGTACCAACTTACCACTTGCGTCTTCAACAACTTCAACAACTGGAGGTTTCATAAGCCCTACTTCTGGCAAATTTGCTAGTAACATACCAAATGCTATTGGCACAAGCAAAAGAGGTTCAAATTCCTTAACTATTGCCAAATATAAAAGTATAAAGGAAACTCCAATCATGGCAGCTTGTTTCAAAGTTAAAGATGCTAGTCCTGTACTTTCCAAAAAATGTATTAGTATATTTCCAAAATCCATTTATCTTCCTTCCTTTCTCCAGGAATTAACCTAGCACAACTAATTTATCTCCTGTACTTACTGTTGCTCCTTCTTTAGTATTAACACTTACAACTACTCCATCTCTTGGTGCTAATATTTCATTTTCCATCTTCATTGCTTCAAGTATTAATAATAGCTCTCCTGCTTTAACCTTATCTCCTGGTTTAACCATTACTTTCAATATATTGCCTGGCATTGGTGCTTCTATTACTTCTTGCCCTTCTGAAACTACTACTTCTTGTTTTTCTATTTTAGGTTCTTCCTTTGGAGCTGTTTCTTTAACTGGTTGTTGCACTGGTGCTGAAACCTGTGGTTGGCTTGATGCAATAGGCTTTTCTGCACCTTTATCAACTCCTAATTCTTCAACTTCCACTTCATAGGAATTCCCATTTACTTTTATAATGAACTTTCTCATTGTTATGCCTCCTTAAGTTATTTTTGTAATTTGTTATTTATAACTTCATGCCTGCCAGTAAGAGCCCATACTGGTGTATTTTGAGGTATTCTTCTTATGCTTCTAATCCTTACTTCTGGAACTGTAACGCCTAAAGTTGCTGCAATGCTGGCTGCAATAACAGCAATTAATTCTTCATTGTCATGTCCTGTAATTGGTGTTTTGATTACATCATTTGTAGGCTTTATTATTTCTTCTCTTACATCTCTTTTATTATCATTATTATTATGACTATGAGAATTACTTATTTTCTTTAAAGCAGAAATACAAATAGCTAATATCTCTAAGCCAATAAATGTTACTGCCATTCCAAATATCATTAACATTAAGGCTTCTCCTAAACCAACTCTTTCAGCCAATTATTTCACCTCTTTACACTGGCATATTACCATGCTTTTTAGCAGGCCTGTTTTCTCTTTTAGAAGCTAACATGTCAAAAGCATATATTAACCTTGGCCTTGTAGTGCTAGGAACCAATATATCATCTATAAAACCTCTTTGTGCTGCAATATATGGATTGGCTATTGTATTTCTATATTCCATAATCTTTTCATTTCTTGTTTCAATAGGATTATCTGAGTTTTCTATTTCTTTCTTGAATATTATATTTGCTGCCCCTTCTGGTCCCATTACCGCAATTTCTGCATTAGGCCAAGCAAATACTTGGTCGGCACCTAAATCCTTTGAGCACATTGCTAGATATGCCCCACCATAGGCTTTCCTTATGATTAATGTAACCTTTGGTACTGTTGCTTCACTATATGCATAAAGCATCTTTGCACCATGTCTAATAATCCCGCCATATTCTTGCTCTGTTCCTGGCAAGAAACCTGGAACATCTACTAAGTTCAACAATGGAATATTAAAGGCATCACATGTCCTTATAAATCTAGCAGCTTTATCTGAAGCATTGATATCAAGGCATCCAGCTAACACTTTAGGTTGATTAGCTATTACTCCTACTGCTTTCCCGTTTAATCTGATGAAACCTGTAATAATGTTTGTTGCATAGTATTCTTGTACTTCAAAGAAGTATCCGTTATCTGCAATAAGCCTAATAATTTCCTTCATGTCATAAGGCTTATTTGGATTATCTGGAACAATTTCATTTAACCTTTCTTCTATTCTATTTATATCATCATTCGACTCAAATAAAGGCGCTTCCTCCAAGTTGTTGGAAGGCAAGAATGATAATAATTCCTTAATTTTTGCAATACAATCTTCTTCAGTTTTGCTCATAAAATGAGCTACTCCAGATACTCTATTATGAGTCATAGCACCGCCTAGTTCTTCTTGGGATACTTCCTCACCTGTTACGGATTTAATTACTTGTGGTCCAGTAATAAACATCCTGCTGGTATTTTCTACCATGAAGATAAAGTCAGTTAATGCTGGAGAATATACAGCACCGCCAGCACATGGTCCCATGATTACAGAGATTTGAGGTATGACACCTGAGGCAATGGTGTTTCTGTAGAAGATTTTTCCATAGCCTGATAAAGCATCTACCCCTTCTTGAATTCTAGCACCACCTGAATCATTGAACCCAACAATTGGAGCACCCATTTTTAAAGCCATTTCTTGAACTTTGCATATTTTTGCTGCATGCATTTCTCCAAGGGAACCCCCTAATACTGTAAAATCTTGTGCGTAGGCAAACACTAACCTTCCATTAACTGTACCATAACCAGTTACAACGCCATCTGCTGGAGCTTTTACCTTTTCCATTCCAAAGTTAGTACATCTGTGTTCAACAAACTTATCTAATTCCACAAAGCTCCCTTCATCAAACAATAAATTAAGCCTTTCTCTTGCAGTAAGCTTCCCTGATTCATGTTGCTTTGCTATTTTTTCTTCTCCTCCGCCGAGTTCGATTTTCTTCCCAGCATCTAGGAGTTGTTGAATTTTTTCGTTCATATTTTCCCTCCTTGACTATATCAACTAATGTCTTTCACAGAGCTCTATAAGCACTCCGAAAGTTGACTTTGGATGTAAAAATGCAATTTTAGCTCCACCAGCTCCATATCTTGGTTTTTCATCTATAAGCTTAATTCCCTTTGCTTTTAATTCTTCTATGGCCTTTTCTATATTTTCTACTCTGTATGCTATATGTTGTATGCCTTCCCCCCTTTTTTCAATGAATTTAGCTATTGGCCCATCTTCTGTTGTGGATTCCAATAATTCCACTTCTGTATCTCCAATTGGTAAAAAAGCAACTTTTACCTTTTGCTCTTCTACCACTTCTGTACCTACGCTTTTAATCCCTAAGACTTCTTCATAAAACTTCAAGGTTTCATCAAGGTTCTTAACAGCAATGCCAATATGGTCTATCTTGGTTACCATTATTCACACTCCTTTCCTCAATTCACGATTCACAGTGCACAATTAATTTTAGTGAATAGCGAAGAACTAATAATTAATAGCTGTGGTTAGCAGCGAATAAATTCGCTGCTTCATAAACTATTCACTATTCACTATTAGTTTTAAAATCTCGTCTTTTGCAGTATAGGGGTCAATCTTTCTCAAAGCCACATCCCTTGCTAAATTGTTTATTAAATCCTCTTTTACAGCCTTATCCAATATTAAGCTCATTAAATCTTCTTCTACCATTTTTAACAGTTCAGTCCTATTGTTTCTAATCCTTCTCTCTTCAAGCTTATTAGTTTCCTCTAAATACTTTCTGTGCTCTAATATCTTTTCTAGAAGTACATCTATATCCTTATTTTGCGCTGCAGAAACTTTAACTACTGGAGGTCTAAATTCCATCTTGTCATTTAAATCCAAATTCATTTCTATTTCAAGCTTTGTCTTATCTGCCCCATCTAAATCGGATTTGTTTATGGCAAATACATCTGCTATTTCCATTATTCCAGCTTTTATTGCTTGAATATCATCGCCTAAATTTGGAACCATAACCATAAGAACCGTATCTGCAGTCTTTACAATATCCACTTCCGATTGACCTACTCCAACTGTTTCTATAAAAATATAATCGCATCCAAAAATATCCAATACCTTTACAGCTCCCCAGGTAGATTTTGATATTCCACCTAGAGAGCCACGGGTCCCCATACTTCTAATAAAAACATTATCATCAAGGGATAAATCGCTCATCCTGATTCTATCCCCTAGAATTGCCCCACCACTAAAGGGGCTTGTAGGATCTATTGCTATAATCCCTATTTTTTTATCCCTTTTTCTAAGTTCTTTTACCAATTTATCTGTTAAAGTTGATTTTCCAGCGCCGGGAGGTCCTGTAACTCCAATTACATAGGCGTTTCCAGTATTTTTATACAGCCTCTTTAATATTTCAATTGCTTCCCTATCATTTGACTCTAACATTGTAATAAGTCGAGCACAAGCCCTTTTATCGCCATTTAATAATCTTTCTTCAATATTCAAACAAGGCACCACCCTAAATATTTCTCTTTAAGTTGTTTTTAATGTATTCTATTACATCCTTTGTAGATGTTCCTGGAGTAAATATCGCATCAATTCCTGATTCCAATAGGAATGGGATGTCATCTTCAGGAATAACTCCTCCACCAATAATAAGTACATCATTGACGCCCTTTTCCCTTAATAGATTTACTACCTTAGGGAATAAATGATTATGGGCACCTGACAATATGCTCATGGCAACTACATCAACATCTTCTTGAATAGCTGCAGCAACTATTTGTTCTGGTGTTTGCCTAAGTCCAGTATATATAACTTCCATACCAGCATCCCTTAAAGCCCTTGCAATTACCTTAGCACCTCTATCATGCCCGTCGAGACCTGGTTTAGCTACCAACACTCTAATAGGTCTATTCATAGTTTTACCTCCTATATCCAATAAAAATTCATCTCACTAATCTCAAGCAAGTTTTCTGTATTACAATATAACTGATTGTTGATATTCTCCAAATACTTCCCTTAGAACATCACAAATTTCTCCTAAAGTTGCATAAGCCTTTACTGCATCTAAAATATATGGCATTAAATTTTCATCGGTTTCTGCCTTTTCCTTCAAAACTTTCAATGTCCTTTGTACTTCGTCGTTATTCCTTTCTTTTCTCAATTGAGCTAGTTTTTCTTTTTGGCTGAACTCAACTGTCCTATCTACTTTCAAAATCTCCTTCTTTTCTTCCTCTTCGACTTGGAATTTATTTACGCCTACAACTATCCTGTCTAATGATTCAACTTCCATTTGATATTTATATGCTGCATCTTGGATTTCTCTTTGAATATATCCTTTTTCTATAGCCTTAGTTGCGCCACCTAATTCATCTATCTTTTGGATGTACTTAAGTGCTTCTTCTTCAATCTTATTAGTCAAGCTTTCAACATAATATGAACCTGCCAATGGGTCTATAGTATCAGCTACGCCAGATTCATAAGCCAATATTTGTTGAGTTCTCAAAGCAATCCTTACAGATTCTTCTGTAGGTAGTGCCAATGCTTCGTCCCTTGAATTTGTATGCAATGATTGAGTTCCGCCTAAAACAGCTGCCAAGGCTTGAATTGTAACCCTTATAATATTGTTGTCAGGTTGTTGAGCAGTCAATGTTGAACCAGCAGTTTGGGTATGGAATTTCAATTGCATTGATTTTGGATCCTTAGCTTTAAATCTTTCTTTCATTATCTTAGCCCACAATCTCCTTGCAGCCCTAAACTTAGCTACTTCTTCAAACAAGTTGTTGTGAGCATTAAAGAAGAAGGATAATCTTGGTGCAAATTCATCAATATCAAGGCCAGCCTTAATAGCTGCTTCTACATAAGCAATACCATTCGCCAAGGTAAATGCCACTTCTTGAACTGCTGTACATCCTGCTTCCCTAATATGGTATCCACTGATACTTATTGTATTCCAATGTGGCACTTCTTTAGAGCAGTATTCAAAAATATTTGTTATCAATCTCATGGAAGGTTGAGGTGGGAATATATAGGTACCTCTTGCGATATATTCTTTTAGTATGTCATTTTGGATGGTACCTCTCAACTTATCTTTAGATACTCCTTGCTTTTCAGCAACAGCAATATACATGGCCAATAAAATAGCAGCGGGTGCATTTATAGTCATAGATGTGCTTACCTTGTCTAATGGGATGCCATCAAATAGTACTTCCATATCCTTTAGGGAGTCAATAGCTACTCCAACTTTACCTACTTCACCTTCTGCTAAAGGATGGTCTGAATCATATCCTATTTGAGTAGGCAAGTCAAAAGCAACGCTTAGTCCTGTTTGACCTTGTTCTAGAAGATATTTATACCTCTTATTAGACTCTTCAGCAGTACCAAATCCAGCATATTGCCTCATTGTCCATAGTTTTCCCCTATACATAGTGGGTTGTACTCCCCGGGTGTATGGATATTCGCCGGGATAGCCTAAATCACTTTCATAATCTAAATCCTTAATATCTTCAGGCGTGTATAACCTTTTTACCTCTAAATTAGAGTTTGTTACGAACTTTTCTTTTCTTTCTGGAAACTTAGAAATAACCTTTGAAACTGTTTCTTTTTCCCATCTGTCAGTGGCAGCTTTTATTTCCTCTATTTTCTTATCATCAAACATCTTTTTACCTCCTTAAATGGCGATTTTGCTTCCCTCAGTATCTCTCTTTAAGTCTATTATAGTAATAAAATGATGAATATTGCAATATATATTTCAGTTTATTTTAAAAATGAATATTATATTTCATTTTTGTAAAATATTAAAACAGGAAAGCAAAAAAAAGAAATTAATATGTATTAAACTACTTCTATGTACTCATTTAGACAAACTCTTATTTGCCTTTTTCCACTGTAAATATCTAGCATATAGACCTTTTATACATACAATAATTGCTTTTTGAGATGCACCAAAAAACCTTTTTTCTACCTTTTCAATTAATTCATCAACGCCATCTCTGTCTATATTATGCCCTATCATTAGATATGCCAGAAATTCTTTGCATAAATCCGATATAAGTGTCACCATGACATCCTCTATAATTCCTGTTTTTGTATTAATCAAAAATCCTAATCCAACAACCTTGTGAACATAGCTTGCAGATATATCATCAGGAAGTTTTGAATAGTGAACAAAATACACAGTATCTGGCCCAAAATCCCTAACCTTTCTCAAAATGACCCTCCCCTTTTTTCCTTATATAAAAAGGCTGTGCCAAGGTGCACAGCCTTTTTATTTTTTCTTCAGTCCAAGGATTTCTCTTGCTTCATTTGGGGTTGCAATTTCCCTGCCCAGTTCTTTTGCTATCCTTTTTACTCTTTCTACTAGCATGACATTTGTTGCAAGTATTCCTTTATCATAAAGTATAGTATCTTCTAAACCTGTTCTAGTATGTCCCCCTAGTATAATTGCCATCGTCAACATTGGTACTTGACTTGCACCTATCCCAGAAACTGTAAATGTGGACCCTTCAGGCAGTGATTCTACCATGTGAAGTAGATTTTTTGGTGTACCAGCTATGGAACCTTTTACATTCATTACTAAGTTGAAATGTAATGGTGGCTTTAGCACTCCTTCCTTTAATAACAACTTAGCATTATCTATCATACCTACATCGAATACTTCAATTTCAGGCTTAATATTATTAGCATACATCTTGGCAGCTAACTCTTTTATTAAATCAAAGGAATTGGCATTTACTTGATTTGGAAAATTTGATGAACCAGTAGTTAAACTTGCCATTTCAGCATTTAAATCTAGCATCTGCCCACGCCATTCAGCACCGCTTCCGCCACCTCTGGCCCCAGTGGATACTTGGGTTATTATATCACATTTCCTTTCCGCTAACTTTTCTAATACTTGCTTATATTTTTCCCTGTCGCAGGTTGGATTTCCATTATCATCTCTTACATGAATATGTGCTATGGAGGCGCCTGCTTCCCTGCATCTTATAATATCTTCTACTATTTCATCTACAGTTATTGGAGTATTTGGATTGGCTTCCTTAGTAGGGACATTACCAGTTAGAGCTACTGTAATAATGAGCTTTTTATCCCTGTAACTCATGCTATAACCCCCACCAATTCTTCAGTGGTCTTCTTTACCGCCTTTTCCAGCTTTTCATAGAGTATATCTACTTCTTCCCTTGTTATATTTATTGGTGGAGCGATTAGAATATGATCTCCCCTAATGCCATCTACTGAGCCTCCGCCTGGATATGGAACTATGCCTTCTTCTAAACAGTTGTTAGTAATTTTTCCCTTTACATTATAGGATACATCGAAAGGATCCTTAGTTTCCTGATTCTTTACAAATTCTATTCCAATCATCAATCCTTTTCCTCTAACATCTCCTACAATGGGATATTCATATAATTTTTGAAGCCTTTCCATTAGATATTGGCCTTGTTCTGCACAATTTTCTATATAATTTTCTCTTTCGATAATTTCCATGACTTTATCTGCAATTCCACAAGATAGTGGGTTGCCAGCATAAGTATGACCATGTATGAAATTGCCGGAACCTTTAACCATAATTGTTTCGAATATTTCAGAATTACATACAGCAGCTCCAATTGGAGTATATCCACAGCTTAAGCCTTTAGCCAATACTAAGATGTCAGGCTTTACATCAAAGTGGTCAGAAGCCATCTTCTTTCCTGTTCTGCCACAACCAGCCATTACTTCATCCATTATAAAGATTATATCATATTTATCGCATATTTCCCTTACCATTTGAAAATAAATTTTATCAGGATGAACACCTGGAGCAGCAGAACCTACAACAGGCTCAGAAATAAATGCAGCAACATTTTCAGGACCTTGACGCAATATTTCTTCTTCTAACTCTTTAGCAGCTAAGATACTGGTCTCTTCTAAAGTTTTTGCACCCCAAGGATTTCTGTAGTGATAAAATTGATGAATCTTTGGAAAATCAACTAAAAGAGGGTCATATACTTTTCTTCTCCCAACTGTCCCGCTCATTGATAAAGCGCCTAACGTTGCCCCATGATATGAATTCCATTTAGTAATAACTTTCCATTTGGTAGTTTTCCCATCTCTTTCAACAAAGTACTGCCTAGCCATTTTTATAGCTGTTTCAGTTGCCTCAGAACCCCCTGATACAAAATATACATGATTTAAGCCTTCAGGACACCAGGATGCTATTCTTTCTGCACATTTTTCTATTGTGTCAACTGTCCATCTCGATAGATGGGTAAATGCTATTCTTTCAATTTGCTTTTTAGCAAATTCAGCTACTTCCTTATTTCCATGGCCAATATTAGCTACAGCAGAGCCAGAACATGCATCTATATATCTCTTCCCATCTTCACCTATTAGATATATCCCTTCGCCTCTTTCGATTCTTGGATATATCCAATTTTGATTTCTATAGAAAACATGATTCTTTGGAGCCTTATTTAAACTCATAACATATCCCCCTTAAATATCATTAGGCTGCCTCATTGGATGCAAAAATTCCGCCATTTTCCAATAACTCTCTATCTAAGTCACCTTCTAACGACGATACTGCCACTGCCACAACTAAATCGCCCAATGAATTTGTAGATGTATGGATTTGGTCAACGATTCTATAAACTCCAGCAATTAATGCTATCCCATCTAAAGGTATTCCTAAATCTGTCAGCAAAGCAATTGAAATAATTAGCCCTGTTTGAGGTGCAGCAGCGCATCCAATTGCCAGCAATGTAGCAGTTAGTACCAACATTATTTGTTGTCCTAGTGTAATTTCTATTCCAAACAATTGGGCTGCAAATAATACGATTATTCCAAAATATATTCCTGTTCCATTCATATTTGCAGTTGCACCAAGTGGTAGAACAAAACTTGCAGTTTCCTTAGGAATTCCCATTTGCTCTATGCCATTCCTCATAGCAACAGGCAAAGCAGCAGCACTGCTACATGTACTGAAAGCAATTGCCCAGGATTCAAAGGCTTTTTTGAAAAACTTTATTGGATTTACTTTTCCAATGAAATATATAATTAGGGAATAATAAACAACTACACAGAAAATATTTGTTCCATAATCAACTAAGATAAATTTGAGGACTGGACCAAATATTTTAACACCAAAGGTAGTTACTGCTTTTGCCATTAGCCCAAATACCCCAAATGGCGTAAACTGTATTACTATATCAACAACTTTATACATCATTTCAGAGCATCTCTCTACAAAATCTGCTATTGGCCTGCCTCTTTCTCCCATCAGCAATATGGCTGCCCCAATAAATATACTAAACGAAATTACAGGCAGCATATCACCTTGAGTTAATGACTCGAATATGTTTGGTGAAAATAGCCCCAATATTGATTCAAATACTGTTGGCAATTCTCTAACTTCTACTGACCCTACTTCAAGTTCTGCAATATTTAAACCTGCCCCTGGCTTAAATATATTTGCCATAACAACACCTGTCCCTATGCACAAAAAACCAGTAAGCAAGAAAAATATCAATGTTTTAATCCCAACTGAACGAAGTTTTCTTATCTCTGTTAAGTTTGCAACGCCAGTAGTAATTGAGAACAATACCAATGGAACTACTACCATCCTAATTAACCTTAGAAAAATATCTCCCAATAACCCAAACCATGGTAAAATTTTTACAACAAATGGCTTATCATTTCCTACAGCAGACAAAATAGCCCCTACTAAAATACCTAAAAATAATCCTATGAAAATCTTGTGAAATAGTTTAAGTTTTTTTGGTTTTGACATTTATATACCCCCCTTGATAATCTCTGATATATAAATGTTATTCTAGATAAAGATAAAGATAATAGTTATTCCAATACCCCTCCTTTCATATGAATATAAAAAACCCAGTATTAATGGCAGAACAAACCACTAATACTGGGTTTTATTTGCTTTACAAAATGGGATTGCCATTTTGCCACAAATAAAGCAGTATTATCGCTTTAAAAAAATATATATTTAGCTAATTATAGTATAAAATATTCTTTTATTTTTGTAAAGTATTTTGTTAGATAATTCTATAAATTTATATAATTAAAACTATTTAAACTTAACTAACATCTTTATTAACAAATAAAACAAAATTAGTACAAAAAATGTAGCACCCATTCCATATATCATAAGTTCAAATAACGAAATATTCATACCAGCCCTCCTAAGTTTATGATAGCAACGCTAATACCATGCTTCCTGCTATAATGGAGCCTATTTGTCCTGCTACATTTGCTGATACAGCTTGCATTAAGACGAAGTTTGAAGGATCTTCTTCCTTGGCTAATTTTTGGATTACCCTAGCAGACATTGGAAAGGCAGAAATTCCAGCTGCACCTACCATTGGATTATATTTTTCTTTTACAAACAAGTTTAAGAACTTGGCAAACAATACCCCACCTGCTGTATCAAATATAAACGCAACTAAACCTAATAATAAAATTTTTATAGTATTTAAGTTAATAAAAGCTTCCGCTGTCATAGTAGAACCAATTGTTATACCTAAAAGCAAAGTAACCAAGTTAGATAGCTCATTTTGAGCTGCCTTAGACAATCTATCTAATACACCGGATTCCCTAATTAAATTTCCAAACATCAAAAATCCTATTAAAGTAGCAGACATTGGTGCTACAATTCCAGCAATTATTGTAACTGCTATTGGGAATATTATCTTTACTGTTTTTGGAACTATTACTTCTTTATATTTCATCCTTATTCTTCTTTCATTTCTTGTAGTTAAGGCTTTAATAACTATAGGCTGAATAATAGGTACAAGGGACATGTAAGAATACGCAACTACAGATATTGGACCTAAAAGATGTGGTGCAAACCTAGTAGCCACAAAAATGGAAGTTGGGCCATCAGCTGTCCCAATTATCCCTATAGAAGCTGCTTCTTTAATATTAAAACCAAGGTAATAAGCAATTATTATAGTCATAAATATTCCAAATTGTGCTGCAGCCCCAAAAAGAATCATTGATGGCATCTGAAGTAATGGCGTAAAATCAATCATAGCCCCAATTGCTATAAATATCAATGCTGGAAACAATTCAGTCAAAATACCAGCATTTTTAAGTATGCCTAAAACTCCCTCATCGCTTGCTATTCCTGGGATACCTGGTATTACAGGTAAATTAGTAAGTATTGCCCCAAATCCTATTGGCAGTAATAGCATTGGCTCACAATCCTTCTTAATTGCTAAATAAATAAGTACAATACCAATTACATACATAGCTATTTGATTTGGCTGTAGATTTTTAATACCTGCTAATAATTGCTCCAAAACTATTCCTCCTATTACTTAATTTTTACCTAAATATTATAACATATTATGTTTTACTTATACATGATTGTCATAAAATTAACCCAGTATCAATGAATTATAATTCACTGATACTGGGTTTAAATTCATTTAAACCTTATGCACTTTGGAATATTTCTTCAAATTCAGAAGCTGTAAGTGTTTCTTTTTCAAGCAATGCTTCTGCCACTTTGTGAAGCTTATCTATATTTTCTCTCAATATTTGCTCAGCCTTATTATATGCTGTATCGATTATACGCCTCATTTCCCTATCTATGGCTGCAGCTACATCTTCGCTATAGTTTCTAGTCCTTGCAAAATCTCTACCTACAAAGATTTCTTCATCGTCTGAACCATAAGTCATTGGCCCTAGTGCTTCACTCATACCATAATGTGTAACCATGGACCTAGCTATTTTAGTAGCCCTTTCAATATCGTTTTGTGCACCTGTACTAATATCTCCTAATACCAATGCTTCTGCTGCCCTACCGCCAAGTAGGGTTACAAGCCTGCTTTCCATTTGTTTCTTTGTTACAAAGTTTCTATCTTCTTCAGGTATATATGCTGTAAATCCTCCAGCCATTCCCCTTGGAATAATGCTAATCATGTGGATTGGGTCTGTATCTGGTGTAAGCCTTGAAGTAATTGCATGGCCTGCTTCATGGTAAGCAGTAAGCCTTCTTTCCTTTTCTGTAACTACCTTTGACTTCTTTGCAGGTCCTGCTTGAACTTTTAGTGAAGCTTCTTCTATTAAATTCATTGGTATAACTTTTAAGTTATTTCTTGCAGCTAACAACGCTGCTTCATTAACAAGGTTTTCTAAATCAGCAGGCGAAAAACCTGGTGTCCTCTTCGCTATTACCTTCAAATCTACATCATCTGCTAATGGCTTATTCCTTGTATGAATCTTTAGTATTTCTTCCCTGCCTTTAACATCTGGAAGCCCAACATAGATAGTTCTATCGAATCTTCCTGGTCTAAGCAATGCTGGGTCCAATATATCAGCCCTGTTGGTTGCTGCCATAACAATGATACCTTCATTAGTTGAGAAGCCATCCATTTCAACTAGCAATTGGTTAAGAGTTTGTTCCCTTTCGTCATGACCTCCTCCAAGCCCGGCACCACGTCTTCTTCCTACAGCATCAATTTCATCTATGAATACTATACAAGGTGCGTTTTTCTTTGCTTGTTCAAATAGGTCTCTTACTCTGCTTGCACCAACCCCTACAAACATTTCTACAAAATCAGAACCAGAGATACTAAAGAATGGTACTCCTGCTTCGCCTGCAACTGCCTTACTTAAATAGGTTTTACCAGTCCCTGGAGGTCCTACTAATAAAACTCCCTTAGGTATTCTTGCACCTAACTCAATATACTTTCTAGGTGACTTCAAAAAGTCAACTATTTCTCTTAATTCTTCTTTTTCTTCTTCCAATCCTGCTACATCACTAAATGTAATTACTTTACCGTCATTTTTAGCCAATTTTGCCCTGGCTTTGCCGAAGGACATTACTTTTCCTCCGCCACCTTGAGATTGTTGCATAAATACAAACCAAAATACTACAAATAATAAAATCATCAACAAACTAGGTAAGTAACTCACCCAGACAGGTGTAGTAGCTTCTTTATCTGAACTTAGCCTAATTTCACCACTATCTACTTTATCTTTTAAATAGTCATTGAAAAAACTATCCATTTGAGGTGGCAATATGGTTGTAAACCTAGTTCTATCTTTTAACTCACCAGTAACTTCTCTATCAACAATCTTTATACTCTTAACTTCATTATTATTTAAATATTCTACTAATTGGGTTACATCTATAGAAATAACTTGATCTACATCGTTTCCTAATGCACGCACTAGAAGCATTATTAGAATAACAATTAGTAGATATACACTAATGCCCTTAAAAAATCTTCTCAATACTAATCCTCCCTCCTCTTATGGGTAAATAACATCATATTATTATATCATCTAGTAATACCAATTTCAACTTTAACTTATTTTTTATATACTTCTTCCTTTAAAGCTGCCACAAAAGGAAGGTTCCTTCCCATTTCAGCATAATCCAAGCCATATCCAATTACAAATTCATCAGGTATTTCAAATCCTAGATAATCTACTTGTACATTTACTTTTCTTCTTTCTGGTTTGTCCAATAGTGTACATACCCTAACAGATTTTGCTCCCCTTTTTCTTATGTTATCTGTCAAATATGCCAAAGTATATCCTGTATCAATTATATCTTCTACAATAATTATATCCTTATTTTCCACACTGCTATCAAGGTCTTTGATAATCCTCACTTCACCAGTGGAAGTCGATGACTTCCCATAGCTGGAAACAGCCATAAAATCCATTCCAACAGGGATTTTTATATTCCTTACCAAATCAGACAAGAATATTACAGCACCTTTTAATATTCCAACAAGTACTAAATCCTTATCCCTGTAATCTTCAGTAATCTGTGCGCCTAATTCAGCTACTCTCCTTTTAATTTCATCTTCTTCAACTAATATCCTTTTTATTAAGTGTTCCATGTAACTCCTCCTTATATGATTATTGCAATTTATATAAAATTAATAAAATCCTTTTTGTTTTGTCTGTTACTCTGTATAACTCACTAGTTCTATATCCTACTACCCACAAGATATTTTCATCGTCAACAACTAAAGGAACCCTATCCCTTTCATCCCTAGGGACTTTTTCATCAATAAAATAATCCTTAAGTTTCTTACTGCCTTTCATTCCAAAGGGTACAAATCTGTCTCCTTCCCTTCTGTTTCTTATCTTCAAAGTACCCTTTACTTTATCATAATCAAAATACCTTATGTTTTTTTCTTTTTTCATTATAAAATTATCATCTTTTTCGATAATTTTTGCTTCAAAATAATATCCGCTATCTAACTTAACGGAACCAGGAACATCAAGAGCATATAAAAAATATGTATCATTGTCCACTGATTTAGTTGGCTTTTCAAATATAATCTCATCATAATTAATCCTAACAACTATATCATTGGAAAAACGGAATTCCTTTCCTGTTTGAAAATTATTTAAAATATCTAAACATGATGACACTTGAGCCTCTGTAATCCCCTGAAGGGATTTATTGAGCTCTAAGATTGCATTTCTTATAATTCTCTGCTGAATGCTCCTATCATCCTCTAAAAATCCTTTCCCATCTAAGATTATACTATTTTTGTCATATCTTTTCATTAAATTATTGAATTTAATTCTAGTATATTTCTCTAAAAAATTTAGCTCTAAAGAAAAAATCCTTGACATTCGCCAAAGAGTGTTAACAATATTGGGATTAAAGTTTTTTTCAATATAAGGAATTAATTCAAGCCTTATCTTATTCCTGCTATAGATTGGCTCGAGATTAGTCCTGTCCAATACTGTTTCAATCCCTTTTGTGGCTATGTATTCCTCTATTTCTTTTCTATCTATACCCAAAATAGGCCTAATTATATCATTGGATTTATATTCCATTCCCTTGAGCCCATCTGGACCAGTTCCTCTAATAATTCTCATAAGTATTGTTTCTGCTTGGTCATTCATATTATGGGCAACTGCGATTTTCCCCTTGCCCAAACTTTTTAATATTTCCCTAAAAAAACCATATCTAAGCTCTCTGCCTGCTTCTTCAGATGATATGCCTTTTTCCTTAGCATATTCGTTCATGTTTACATCTTTTGTATAAAAGGGCAGTCCCAGCTCGCTGCATTTCTTCTCAACAAACAGCTGATCCCTTTTTGCTTCTTCTCCCCTTACTCCATGGTTTACATGGGCTACATGTAAGCTAAATGGAATTATTTTCCTTACCTCCAGCAAGCAGTACAACAGTGCCATAGAATCAGGCCCACCGGATACCCCTACAACAATGTTATCGTTTTCTTCAATTAAATTATGCTCAATTATTGCATCGAGAACCTTTTTTTCCATATACTCCATAAAATCACCTTTATAGTTTAATTAATTTATATTATAACTTAATAAATAGGAAATTTATTACCCAAATTTAATTTATTTAAAAATTTGCGAATAAAAAGGTCGATGTAAATCGACCTTAAGAAACCTTTTTCCATACCTTTGTAACCAGAACTGTCATGTCGTCCCAACTGGAAGCCAAACTTTTAGCTCTATTCAATATTTCATTGGCTATGGTTTCAGGATTTATACTAGTTATATTCATAATTATGTCTTTAAAGAACATTTCCCTGCTATCTATATCACCACAGGCATCCAGCACCCCATCTGACACCATAATTATTATATCTCCGTCTTCTAGGTATTCTTCATAGACATTAAAGTCTACATCTTTTAGAAGCCCTACTGGCAGGGAACTGGAATTTATCAGTTCTATCCTGTCATTTCTTTTAATAAAAGTAGCTGGGGCACCGGTTTTTATCATTTGAAGCTTTCCTGTATATAAATCTATTAATCCCAAATCCAAAGTTGTAAATACTTCCTCGCTTGATTTAGCCCTTAATACGGAATTTATTGTCTTAAGCATCAATTCCTTATCTATATTTGCTTCCATCAGCCTTTCTAATAGAGAAATTGCAATTTTGCTTTCTCTATGGGCCTTTGCTCCTTTGCCCATTCCGTCACTTATAGCTATAAAATGAGTGTTGTCAATTTCTCCAAAGGTAAAGCTGTCCCCTGAAATTTTGCTGTCAGAACTTGATGCCATAGCTACTTTTGTAATGGCACTGAATCTGTTATGCCTTATGAGTTTAAACTTAAACCTCTTAGAATTTGCATTATTATTGTCTCCTGAAACTGGAACCTCCAAAATGTTTGATATAATGGCTCTAACTTTTTCATCAGAAGTAACTGCCTTTTTTAAATCCACATATATATCCAAATCTTCTCCTATCTGTGCCACAATAACTTCACTAACATCAATTCTATTATTTTTCAGTTCTTTATAGATATTTTGCTCCAGTTCTTCATTGAAACTAGGCTTCTCATAAACATCTTTAACTATATTTTCTATAACCTTTCTAAATCCATCCAACTGTTCTGACAAAAGCATCTTATTTTCCTTTAACTTGTTTTTCCAGCTTTCAGTAAGCTTCAACCTTTCAACTGCCCTGTCTACTTTATCTAAGATTTCCATTGGTCTTATGCAGAATTTATCTATTTCAGAATAAAGATATTCTTTATCGGGACCTTTCATTTCTGCAAAGCAGACGATATTGAAGAATTTTTGATATGTCCTGTAATAGTTTTTATTCCAGCAAGTAGTATATTTACTGCAATTTATACATACATCATTTGCAATACTATCTACTAATCCATAGACCTCACTTAAAGAATAATATTCCTCATCTGCAGCATCTTTAAATGTAATGCTTAAGTTTTCAAACAACTCCATCATCTTATTTAATTTCTTAACTATTAACTCGTCCCTTCTTTGGCTGTAATCCTTTTTAAGATTATAATTGGCTTGAAAGATTTCTGTAATTCTATCTGTAGCTTTTTTAGAAATCAATAGAAATATAATTGATGCCACAATAAGTTCCTTATATGTTATAAAGCTTGTCCCCATTCCATTAATATAATACGATATGATGCCATTTCCCAAAACAAATCCCATGGCAGTCCCAATTTTGCCTAAATCCCTAAATATGCCTGCAAGCAGCCCTCCAACTGCAAGTATACTCACAATAAATGGAACCTCTTGCTGAGAGATATATGTTATCATTCCCAACACTATACCTGTGATGCCACCAATAAATGCACCTTGGCAATATGATAACAGCATTATTATAACAATGCTTGTCAAAATCTTAGTCTGAATTCCAAAAATGGTAAGCTCCCTTATGCCAGAAAGCATTAATGCCAAAGTAATAAAAGAACAAATAATTTTTTCGTTCCCTATGCTAGTACCTTTAACCTTTTCAATAGGAAGGCTGAATGAAAATATATAGCTGAAAGTAAATACAATTATAGTTTCAAAGATAACCATTATAATGTCGTACAAAAATAGCTCTCTTCCAAATAATAGGCCAGCAATTCTGCTTATTAAGAATATAATGGAAGTAATTATGAAGGCCCTTATTAATGAAAAAGATTTTTCCTCTTTTGACAGCAAGAACAATATATACACCATTAAATATGCAAATATATAGCTTAAATTTTGAAATCCATTTATGCTAATGGTCCCAATGGCTATAGACACAAGTAATGGTATGCTTAAACCCTTTATAACCGTATATGCACTAAAAAATGCAAATCCAAAAGGTACTAGATCTCTAAATATGCTTGCTCTAGCCAAAATAAGACCTATTAAAATTGTAGCAATTTCTTCCTTTTCAATCCTTGTCCAAAAATCAGACCATTTTTTCTTGTTTATTGAAGATTCTACCTTCATCATACATACCACTCCCACTGCTTTATCAATTTTGTATTGTTGATAATAGCAGAGGAGCGAAAAATAATTTGTCAAACCATTGCATTATCTCAAAAAAAATTAAGACACGAATCTGTGTCTTTTCCCATAACTTTAAGTTTGCTTGAGTATAAGTTAAACTATACTTACATTAAATCATAGTTTAGTTTTTTTCGAATCCTAAACTTTAATATTAGCTTATTTGCTTAAATGTAGAATTTTGATATATCCCAGAGAAAAAGGAAATAAAAAAACCGGTTCATTTACCGGTTTTAATAATCGTAACTACTGTGTCTTCTTTGCCTGTGATTTCCTCTTCTATTATCACGGCTCTTCAATTGGTCTTGCTTTTCACTGCTGTCCTTTAGGAATTTGCTTAACTTGTCTTCAAAAGACATGTACTTTTGCTTTTCATCAATCTTATTCCATTCAATTTGAATTGGTTGGGAATTCTTGGGCTTTGCTTGTTTAATTGATAAACTAATCTTTCCATCAGGTGAAATTGATAGAATCTTTACTTTAACCTTTTGATCCTTCTTCAAACAGTCAGAAACCTTCTCTACATAATCATGAGATATTTCTGAAATATGAACAAGTCCACTTTTCCCTTCTGGTAGTTGGATAAAAGCACCAAAGCTAGTTATTCCTGTAACGGTGCCATCAACAACGTCTCCTACAGATAATGGCATAAACAAATAATTCCTCCTTAATAATTTGTTATCTTAATCCAGTATATATTAGAAATCATCCTTTGTCAACGAAATCTATTTTTTTCTAATTCCAAAAAATGGATTCCTAACTTTGTTTCTATCTATGTACATTATTTCCCTTGGCTTTACCATGCCCAACTCTTCTCTAGCTATCTTCTCAACAAATTCCAAAGAATCACTATTTTCTATTTCTTCATTTAACTCATCGATTTCTGCTTGTAAGGTTTGAATTTCTAACTCCATCTTTTCTTTTTTGCTGTTCAATTCATCCATTAGCTTTTTTTGATTAAAAAGTATGAATCCAATATATAAAATTATAAAAAGAATAAATAATCTTCCTAGCTTTAATTTTCTTCTCCTTCTTCTTTTGGTCATAATATCACCCGCCTATGTTTATTATTCTACACAAATTAAAAAAATCCTTTATTTTTTTGAAAAAATTATTTTTTTAAGTATCTTCTTTTCTTTTAATTTTTCTTCGACAATCCTTTTGGTTTTCTTTAAGGCAGGTTTAAATTTCTTAAACAGCCTAAAAGGAAAAAAGATAATAGCGAGTACTTTCCCAAAAAATTCCTTTAAAAATCTTCCTATTATAATACAAACAGGATATAAGAATCTACTAAAAATCTTATTATAAATAAGTATACCCAAAAAGAATCCTATTAATGTATATCCTCTAATTTCAGCCCAATTATTCATCATTAATATAACAAAAAATATAAGGGCAAGCAATGTCCAAAATAAGAAGTCGCCTATATGGGTAATAAATTTCCTAGGCTTTGAAAAATATCTAATAGTTCGGTATACATCATATATGAATCCAGAAATCAATCCACCATAAATAGTTGATAAAAATACATGAAGTTCTATCAACATTGTGGTATCCATAGCACTACTTCCTATTTAAATAATTTCCCCATTAAATTTTTTGGAATTTCTTTATTCGAATAGTTTATGCCATTAATTTTCCCTTGTATTTTGACACTTCCATCATCTAAATTAAGCTTGGAAATACTTAGGTTTTCACCTTTTATTACCATGCCACCTTTTATAGTATTTAAAACTATTGTATTCTCATTGAAACTCTCTACCTGCTCAACTCCTGTAACTGTCATGTTTTCCCTATCTTCAACTATTATGTTTTGATTCTTATACCTAACTCTATTTTCAGTCATCTTTATCCCCCCCTTATCTATTAATATTTATGTAAAAAAAAAGACTTTTATTACAAAAGTCTTTAATCACTAATAATTCTATATAATTCTTTTGAATCTTCTTTCTTTACATTTTCTGATACATCTAATACCTCAAACTTCAAAGGCTTAGTAAATTTTATCTCTACAATGTCGCCTACCTTAACCTCGTCGCCAGCTTTACACTGTTTTCCATTTATAAAGACTATTCCTTGGTCACAAGCTTCTTTTGCTACAGTCCTTCTTTTAATAATCCTTGAGTTCTTTAAAAATTTATCTATTCTCATTAATTCCTCCCAATAAAAAACCAGGTCCGAGACCTGATTTTTTTATTTATTAACTATTTCTTTTAAGGATTTGCCTGCTTTAAATACAGGAGCCTTTGAAGCTGGTATCTTAATAACTTCTTCTGGATTCCTTGGATTTCTTCCTTCTCTAGCTTTTCTTTCTCTTACTTCAAAAGTACCAAAGCCTACTAATTGAACTTTGTCTCCTTTTTCTAGAGCTTCTTCAACAGACTTAATAAATGCATTTAAAGCAGCTTCAGCATCCTTTTTAGTTATATTCGCCTTTTCAGCCATGCTAGCAACTAATTCAGCCTTATTCATAAAATTGATTCCTCCTTTTGTTTATTTTTATAATTTCTTTTCTTAATAAAATTCACTTTATATTAGTGAATTTTATTTAGCTTCGACTCATTCCATAATCTGTCCAGTTCTTCCAATGTCATGTCTTCTAAGTTTTTTCCTGATTCTTCCACAGCTTTTTCTATGAATTCAAATCTCTTAATAAATTTATTTATCGTCCTATATAAGGCTACTTCTGGATTAACTTTTAAAAACCTTGACAAGTTAACTACTGCAAAGAGCAGATCGCCAATTTCATCTTCAATTTTTTCATGCCCAATTTCATATTTCGCTATGGCTTCTTTTACTTCTTCATATTCTTCTTTAACCTTATGAATTGGGCCATTTAAATCTTCCCAGTCAAATCCAATTTCAGCAGCCTTTTCTTGAATTTTAAAGCTTGTCATTAATGCAGGTAGCTTAGGTATATCCTTTAGTTTATCAGTGAATCTAGTAATATTCCTCTTTTCATACTTTAACTTATTCCAATTATATACTACTTCTGAAGAATTTTCCACATTTTTTTGCAAAAATACATGAGGATGTCGATAAATTAATTTTTTACCCAGAGATGACATAACATCATAAATGTTGAATTCTCCTTCTTCATCGGCAATTTGGCTGTGGAAGATTACTTGAAGCAGCAAGTCACCTAGTTCTTCAATTAGTCCATCTAAATCATCATTATCAATAGCTTCTACTACCTCATAAGCTTCTTCTATTACAGATTGGCGTATAGATTTGTGGTCCTGCTCTCTGTCCCAAGGACAGCCATTTTCTGACCTCAGTAATTTCATTATACCTAATAAATCGCTAAAATCAAATACTTTCTTGTTTATTTTATCCATTTTTGGGACATATATACTAGTCAAAGCTGTTGTTTTACTGCTTCTATCCAGTTCATATACAGGAATCTTATAAATTTCCTCTTCTCCCTTTACTCCTGCGCTATGTATTAAATATACTTCATATTCATCTCCATATATTTCAGATAAAGCTATCTTTATTTCAGATAATATCCTCGTGTTATAAACTTGAGTAATCAGTAAATCACAATTTATATCAATTACCAAGCTGCTAAATTCTGCCCCATCAACTAGTTTTAATCCATTGATTGGGTCTCTTCCTACAAGCTCTATTATTGGTTCTATAAAGCTCATTCCAGATATTATTTCTATATCTAATCCTTTTTCTATCAAAAGCTCTACAGTTTTTTCAGCCACCATTGGATTGCCGGGAACAAAATAGTTAATATCTTTGTCCTTTGATTCCCTAATTAGCTCATCAACAATTTTTTTATAGACATTTTCAAATTCTTCCTCAGCCTCATACAAGTAATCAAAGGATTTATATGGAATTTTGTTTTCCTTAAAATATTCAACTGTAGGATGCTTTTCAGTCCTCAAGAAATTCGCATCACCGGAATTAATCCTTTGAACTGCACCTAAAGTAAGTGAATCAATGCTACCTGGTCCTAAGCCTATTACATAGATTTTCCCCATAGTATATCTCCTTATTTTTTACTTTAGTAATTTAAATTTTTCTATTTTTTTTGCTATTTTATTCCCTTTAGGCAATAAGCTTAAATCCTCATAGGTTATTGCACCTGTTAAGATTAATAGAATTCCATAAACAACAACTCCAATTAATACAGCTAAAATAGTAGCTACCTTGCTTCCTAAAACATTAATTAGAATGCTGTAACTTCCAAATACTATTATGGTCATACCTATGGCAGAAATGAAAGGCTTTATAAATACTTCCTTTACATTTAGTTTAATATTAGTATATTTTACAACGCAAATTAAATCCAATATAGATGCAATTCCATAAGCAGCAACAGTAGAAATGGCTGCCCCATAGATATTAATTTCAGGAATAACAGTTAATGTATAAGATAATATTACTTTAACTATAGCTCCAAAAAGCAGGTTAATTGCTGGTACAATAGGTCTACCCAAACCTTGAAGCATAGATGATAGGGATTGAACCAAAGTCAAAAATACAACGCCAAACGACAAAATGGATAAAAGGTTGCCTGTATTTATTATAGTTGCCATATCGTTTTTATAATATAACAGTGCAATTATAGGTGTTGCTAAAATATATAACCCAAATGTACAAGGCAAACCTAATAATAATGTAATCCTAATTCCCGATGAAGTAATATTTTGAATTTCCCTTCTATCTCTTCTAGCACTGGCATCTGAAATTGCAGGAACCAAACTCATGGCAATAGCAACGGAAATAACCTGAGGGAAATTGATTAATGTAGATGCCATGCCCTTTAAGTTTCCATACAATGCATTGGCTTCCATTTCAGTATATCCAATTAATTGGAGTCGATTCAACACTATTGCTACATCAATTGAATCCATGATTGGTACTATTGCTGAACCGATAGTTATAGGTATTGAAATAGCAAGCAAATCCTTAATAATATCCTTTATTTTATATTCTACTGAAATTTTGCTATCTTGCAATTCCTTCTTTATATTTTTTCTCTTATTAAAGAAGATTAACATTATAACTATTAAACCTGCAATGGCTCCTGCTGAACCGCCAAAGGAAGCTCCTCCAGCAGCTACTGGGATGCCTTTATCTAACAGCAAATATGTAAGCATTAAACCTACTACTACTCTAAAGAATTGTTCCGCTATTTGAGATAAAGCAGTAGGAATCATAAACTGATGCCCTTGGTAAAATCCTCGAAATGCTGACATTATAGGTACAGCAAGCAAGGCTGGAACCAAAGCAATTAACGAATAATATGCATTTCTGTTACCTAATTTTTCAACTATAACTTCCGCATTAAAGAATACGAAAATTGAAGTTAACAGCCCACCTATAAAAAGTCCAGTTAGTGCAACTTTAAATACTTTAAATGCGTTTTTATAATCACCTATGGCTCTTCTTTCCGCCACTAATTTAGCTATGGCTATTGGAAATCCTGCTGTTGATAGAGTTAATAGAAGGCTGTATAATGGGTAGGCAGTCTGATAATAGCCCATCCCTTCTGATTTTATTATGTTTGACAGAGGAAGCCTATATACAGCTCCCAAAATTTTAACTATTATGCCTGCAATGCTTAATATAGCTGCCCCTTTTAGATAATTCCCGCTTTTAGACATAAATAGTCCCCCTAAATTTTAATCTTTAATATTATATCATGTTGTTTTTAAAAATAATACTACAAAGATAAAACCTACCCGAAAGGGTAGGTACGTTAATTTTCCATTTGTTTAGATAAAAAGCCTGCAGCTGTTTCAGCCAATTTCATTTCAAGTTTTCCCATTACTACATTAGGTTCTTTAGATATAAGTATAACAGAACCGATTGGGTCTCCCTGCATTACAATAGGAGCAATAACTTGGGCTGTGTATTTCTCTGCATTATTGTCCTCATAAGTAATCTTTATTGGTTTGTTATTTTCATCTGTTAAGTAGCTAGTTCTATTTTCTATTAATCTTTCCAATTCAGGACTAATCCTCTTATCTAAATATTCTTTTTTGGACCCACCAGCTATGGCGATTATGAAATCCCTGTCAGAAATTAATGTTGTATAGCTTGTGCTTTCATAAAGAGAATCGCAGTACTCTTGAGCAAACTCATTTAACTCTCCGATAGGTGAGTATTTCTTTAGGATTATCTGCCCTTCTCTATCAGTAAATATCTCTAAAGGATCCCCTTCCCTTATTCTAAGGGTCCTTCTAATCTCCTTAGGAATTACCACTCTACCAAGTTCATCAATTCTTCTAACAATTCCTGTGGCTTTCATAGTTTAACCTCCTAGTAAATTTTTAGTAGTAGAATTATTATTCAACTAATAGGGAAATTTTATACATCTTAACAAGAATAGGTTAATGTATTTACATTAAGTGGTAAAAGTGGTAATTCACCTTAAATATAAATCTTAACCTTTGCATTTTCTCTTAATTGTTGTAAGTTATCATAATATTTTTGTTCCTTTAAAAATTCAATTATATCATCTTTCAATGACTCAAATGTATCTCTCTTATCTTCAACCCGTATAATATGATATCCAACTTCAGTCTTTACTAAATCACTTGTTTCTCCTGGCTCTAAGGAAAATGCAGCTTCTTCAAATTCTGCAATCATACTTCCTTTACCAAAATATCCTAAATCTCCGCCATTCATAGCAGAAACCTTATCTACAGATACTTCTTCAGCTACTTTGGCAAAGTCTTCTCCATTTTTTAATCTTTCTAATACTTCTTTGCCTTCTTCTTCTGTTTTAACTAATATATGTCTAGCACGGATAACAACTAAATCATCTTTATTTTCTTCAAAATATTCTTGGGCTTCTTCTTCAGTTACAGTTGCATTTTCTATGAAATATTCTTTATGCTTATTAAGCAATAAGTCGTTCTTGATGCTTTCTGCCAAAAATTCCTTTGTAATAAAACTATTTTCTAAAGTCTCATTAAACTGTTCTTCTCCGCCAAACAATTGAACATATTGATTTAAAACAGCATTTACTTCATCATCAGTAACCTCTAAGTTAGCCTTACTAGCTTCATTGGCAATTATCTTTTCCATTATGAGCATTTCCAATATATCTTCTTTTAATTCTTCTTCACCAGTTTTCCCAGTTTCTTCATTCACTTGTTTTAAGGAACCTTCACCAAGTTGTTGCTCAGTAATGTTTTTGTAGATTTCAAACCTAGTATTAAACTCGTCCTCAGTTATTCCTACTCCATCAACCTTTGCAACCAATCCTTCTTCTTTATTACTGCAACCAATAATGCTCATTGCTAGCACAAAAATCAAAAAAAAGCTAAAAATTCTCTTTTGTCTTATGCCCTTCAATTATAACATCCTCTCTTTTAAAATTTTTAATAGTATTAATTATATATTATTTTTATTATGATTAAAACTATTAATTTTTTCTAACAGCAATTTCAATTCACTTAAAATGTTTTCCCTCCATCTAAATCTAAATGAAGGCTCTTTAGATAGGTCGAAAGTTATTCTCCTGCCATATTCATCTGAAAGCATCTTCAAAAGTTCCAAAGATATATCTTCAAGGGACTTAAATTCTAAGATAACTTCTGAATCCTCTTGATATATATTCTTGATGTTGTTCCTGCTTCCTAAATACCTTATATAAGATACATCCATGAGGTTATAGACTTCTTTAGGTATAGCACTAAACCTGTCAATTAATTCATCTACTAAATCACTGTATTCATCCACATTAGTAATAGCTGCAATCTTTTTATAAATCTCAATTTTTTGTTCTTCATCTTCAATATATTTATCAGAAATAAACCCATCTACTTTTACATCTATAGTAGTATCGATTTGTTCTTCTACTTTTTCACCTTTTAATTTCTTAATGGCTTCTTGTAAGTATTTAACATAAAGGTCGTATCCTATGGCTTCAATATGGCCATGCTGCTCTGTTCCAAGCAAATTGCCTGCTCCTCTTATTTCCAAGTCTCTCATGGCTATTTTAAATCCTGAGCCAAATTCTGTAAACTCCTTTATGGCCCTTAACCTCTTTTCTGCAACTTCAGAAAGCACTTTGTTCTTTTCATAGACAAAATAGCTGTAGGCTATCCTGTTTGACCTTCCTACTCTTCCTCTTAATTGATATAACTGAGACAAGCCAAACTTGTCTGCATCATAGACTATTATAGTATTTACATTGGCTATATCTAATCCTGTTTCAATAATCGTAGTACATACTAAAACATCTATTTCTTTTTCTAAAAAGCTTATCATTACCTTTTCCAATTCTCTTTCGCTCATTTGGCCATGGCCAATGCCAAATCTCGCTTCAGGTACTAGTTTTTTTAGCTCAGAAGCCATTTTTTCTATGGTTTCTACCCTGTTGTAGACAAAATAAACTTGACCACCTCTGGCTAGTTCCTTTAAAATTGCATCCCTAATCATCTGCTCATTATATTCTACTACATAAGTCTGGACTGGATACCTTTCTTCTGGAGGATCTTCTATAACAGACATATCCCTAATGCCAGACAAAGACATGTGTAAAGTCCTTGGAATTGGTGTAGCAGTCAGAGTAAGGACATCTACAGTTTCCTTTAACTTCTTTAAAGCTTCCTTATGCTTTACCCCAAATCTCTGCTCTTCGTCTATAATAAGCAGCCCTAAATCTTTAAAAGCAACATCTTTAGATAACAGCCTATGGGTCCCCACTATAATATCTATAACACCGTTTTTGACATTTTCTATAATTGCTTTCTGCTCAGCTCTAGTTCTAAACCTGCTTAAAACATCAACTCTTACTGGAAAGCTAGCAAACCTTTCCTTTATGGTATTATAATGCTGTTGAGCCAGTATAGTGGTGGGTACAAGAAATGCCACTTGTTTGCTGTCCATTACAGCCTTAAATGCTGCCCTTAAAGCCACCTCGGTTTTACCATAGCCTACATCTCCGCAAAGAAGTCTGTCCATTGGCTTAGGCTTCTCCATGTCTCTTTTTATTTCTTGTATGCTCCTTAGCTGGCCTTCTGTTTCTTCATAGGGGAATAAATCTTCAAATTGCCTTTGCCATTCTCCGTCCTTTGAAAAGGCATAACCTTTGCAGCTTTCCCTTTTAGCATATAGCTCCAATAGGTCTTGAGCTAAATTCTCCACAGCCTTCTTTGCTCTTTCCTTGGTTCTCACCCAGTCTGTACTGGAAAGCTTGTTTATTTTTGGCTTTACTCCATCTGCACCAATATATTTTTGGACTAGATGCATTTGGTCAACAGGAACATACAGCTTGTCTTCTCCTTTATATTTGATGGTTAAATAATCTTTTTTAACACCTTGTACATTTAGCTGTACAATTCCTTCATAAATCCCAATTCCGTGGTTTTCATGTACAACATAATCGTTTATCTTCAAATCTGCAAGGTTTATTATCTTTTCAGCATCTTTTTTCTTTTCCTTTTTAGCCTTTTTCTTCCCAACACCAAAGATTTCCCTATCGCTTATCACAGCCAGCTTAATCTGAGTATATTCAAAACCGCTGTTTATATTGGCTGGTGTTATAAATACCTGACTGGACTTAATTTCGCAGTTTCTATCTAGCATTACGCTGGCCTCAATATCCATGGATGATAATATTTCCCTCAGCCTTTCTGCCCTTTCCTGGTTGCTTGTTAATAATATTATCTTATATCCTCTATACCTATAATGGTTGATATCTTCCTTTAAAAGCTCCATTTGATTGTGATAAGGCTGCATGCTCTTGTTTACAAAATTATAAATGGACTTAGGCTTAAATACATTATCGCCAATCAATAAAATGCTGTTAACAATACATACTCTTTCTTTAATTTTATCTAGAATATCTTCATACCTGTAAAGAATATTTGCATGGGAAGGCAATAGTTCCCCTACTTCATAAAGATCAGTAAATTTTATCTTGAAATCTTCCATTGAATTTTTGGCCTTTTCATCAACTCTTTTTGGCTCATCGATAAATACTATGGCATCCTTATTTAAATATCCTAAAATGGAAGTTAGCTTTTCATCTGGTATATAAGGTGTCAACAAATCCCTATTAGATATAAAAAGCTTCTCAGCTAAAAATTCTTTATATTTGTTAAATTTATTCTCAATATTCCCCTTTTCTAATGTATTCCTTTTTCCTTTTGACAAGGCCTTTTTCATATCTTCATCGAGTTTCTTTACCATCATGTCCCTATACTCATCAAGTATAAGAACTTCCATTACAGGGGTTATAACAGTACTATTCAAGTTTTCAATGGATTTTTGGCTTATGACATCAAAAGTTCGTATAGAATCTACTTCTACATCAAAAAATTCTATTCTATAGGGATTTTGGCTGTAGGGAGGGAAAAAGTCTAGTATGCCACCTCTAACGCTGAACTGTCCCTTGCCCTCTACCATGTTAACCTTCTCGTAGCCACCACTTAAAAGGATTTCCTTTAACAAATCTAAATCTACTTCATCACCTACATTTATCCTTTTGGAATAAGCTTCAAAGATATCTCTAGAAATAAGCTTTTCAAATAAGGCATCTATGGTAGTTACTACAATAACATTTTCCCCTTTAGCTAGTTTTGAAATTACTTCCATCCTCTCATTTATCCAGTCATGGCTGTAGGCATCCACATCATAAAAAAGGATTTCCCTTTTGGGAAATAAAATGACATTATGGCCACCTAAGCCCTTTATATCTTCATAAATTTTTTTACATTTAACATCGTTGTGGGTAATAACTAAAATCTGTTTTCCTGTATGGTTGTTTAAGGCATAGAGAAAGTGCCCCATGCTTTCATCTATTATTCCATAAGTTGCTATGGGACTTGTCCCGTTATTTATATCCTCATTAAGCCTTTTGTATGATTCCAAATTCTTTAGCTGGTCAATTAAAAAATCTGCCATTTCATCACCCCTCGAGGAAAACGCCTTAAGCCCAGGTTTAACCCTGGGCCCTACTTGTCTTATTATTAAATTTATTCATTGCAGCATCTATGCCTTCTTTTATTATTGCTTCTACTGATTCAGCTGCCAGCAATAACGCTTCATCAATGGCTTCTCTCTCTTCTTTAGAAAACCTGCTTAAAACAAAATCAGCTAAATCTTGATTCTCTTTCTTTTTCCCTATGCCTATTTTTACTCTGGGAAAATTGTCATTTTCCAATAAATAGATTATTGACTTCAACCCATTGTGGGTTCCAGCACTTCCTTTCCTTTTAATGCGGATAGAAGCAAAGTCAATGTCAATGTCATCAACAATCACTATGATGTTTTCAACAGGAATTTTATAGAAATCATATATTTCTTTTACAGTTATACCACTGTTATTCATATAAGTCTGAGGTTTTACCAATAATACCTTTTCATCTCCAATAAAGCCTTCGCCATAAACAGATTTAAACTTTATCTTGTTTATCTTTATTTTATTCCTGCTTGCTAATATATCTATTGTATCAAATCCAACATTATGCCTAGTTTTTTCATAAGCCCTACCAGGATTGCCCAATCCTACTACTACAAACAATGGATCAACTCCTATTCTTCAAATAGTTTACTCACAGATTCATTTTCATGAATCCTCTTTATAGCTTCAGCAAACAGTGGAGCTACAGATACAATCTCTATTTTATCAATTTTCTTTTCTTCATTCAAAGGAATTGTATCTGTAATGATGAATTTTTCTAGCTCAGAGTTCTCTATCCTTTCCAATGCAGGGCCTGATAATACTCCATGGGTAGCACAGCCATAGATTTTTTTAGCCCCAAAGTTTTTCAATACAGATGCAGCCTTAGTTATTGTCCCTGCTGTATCTATTATGTCATCTATTAATATTGCATTCTTTCCTTCTATATCTCCAATAACATTCATAACTTCGGAAACATTTGCCTTTGGCCTTCTCTTCTCTATTATAGCTATTGGCAAATCCAATAAATTAGCAAAGCTCCTAGCCCTTGTAACTCCTCCTAAATCTGGAGAAACTACTACAGTATCTTCATCTGCAATATCTTTAAAATACTCAGCCAAAATAGGTACGCCTGATAAGTGGTCTACAGGAATGTTGAAATAACCTTGAATTTGTGCAGCATGCAAATCCATGCTTATAACCCTATCTGCTCCTGCCACAGTTAGTAAATCTGCCACCAATTTTGCTGTAATTGGCTCCCTTGCCTTAGTTTTTCTATCCTGCCTTGCATAGCCATAGTATGGTAAAACTGCATTGATTCTACCTGCTGATGCTCTCTTCATTGCATCTATTAATATTAACACTTCCATTAGATTATCATTTACTGGGCTGCAAGTGGATTGTATAATGAATACATCCATTCCCCTAACTGTTTCTCCAATGTTTACGCTTATTTCACCATCGCTAAATCTGCTTACTTCACATACTCCAAGTGGTTTTCCTAATGCCTTACAAATTTTTTCTGCAAGATCCTTATTGGAATTTCCTGAAAATATCTTTATACCACCTACACATGAATTCATTATAATTTCCTCCTAAGCTTCTTATTTTTTTAATCCTTTTTTCTCAACCCAACCAGGAATATTAACCTGACGGGCTCTAGCAACGCTTAATTCCCCTTCTTTGACTTCTTTAGTAATTGTAGACCCAGCTGCTATATAAGCCCAAGGCTCTATATTAACAGGGGCTACAAGGTTAGAATTGCTGCCTATAAATGCATTGTCTCCTACTGTAGTTCTATGTTTTTGCCTTCCATCATAATTTACAAATACAACGCCACATCCTATATTGACATTTTTGCCAACATCAGCGTCTCCTATATATGCTAGATGGCTTGCCTTTGTATTATCCATTATATTTGAATTTTTAACTTCTACAAAATTGCCAATTTTTACATTTTTACCAATATGGCTGTTTGGCCTTAAATGAGCATAAGGCCCAATTTTTGTGTTTTCTCCTACAAAACTTTCCTCAATTACAGATGATTCAATGGATACACCATTTGAAATAATGCTGTTTACAATCCTTGTATTACCTCTTATTATACAGTCTTCACCTATTTCAGTTTCCCCTTCCAATACAACTCCAGGATATATGATGGTATCCCTGCCAATTTTTACACTGTACTCAATATAGGTATTGCCAGGGTCAACAATAGTTACGCCATTTGCCATGTGATAGTTATTGATTCTGTCCCTCATTATTTTTTCACAAAATGCCAACTGAACCCTTGAATTTACACCATGTATTTCTGATGCATCTTCTATTTTATATGCACCTACATTGTGGCCTTCACTTTTTAATATCTCTATAACATCTGTAATATAGTACTCGTTTTGTGCATTGTTGTTATTTATCTTTGATAGGGATTCTTTTAAAAGCTTCCCATTAAAACAGTATATCCCAGAATTAATTTCCTTAATCTTTTTTATTTCCTCTGAAGCATCTTTCTCTTCAACTATCTTCAAAATATTTCCATTATCTTCCCTTATAATTCTACCATAACCTGTAGGATTTTCTAGTTCTGCAGTAAGTACAGTTGCATCTAAATTGTTATCTTCATGGTATCTAATAAGTTTTTCAATTGTGCTTTCTCTAATAAGGGGAGTATCTCCATAGAGAATAACTACTGTACTGCCATCTTCTATAAATTCTTCTGCTTGCATGACAGCAAAACCTGTGCCATAAGGTATGCCTTCGCCTATTGGCTGGGTTTTAAAAATAACATCTTCATCTTTAAAGTAATCCCTGACCTCATCCCCACTGTGCCCTACGATTACTATGTTCTTATCTACTTTAGCACCTTTGCTGGCTTCTAAAACATATTTAAGTAATGGTTTCCCACAAATCTTATGTAGTACCTTTGATGTTTTAGATTTCATCCGTGTGCTTTCACCAGCTGCTAATATTATAGAAATATTCATAGCTTCACCTCGTCTTAAATTTATCTACCAAATATATTTTAACCTATTTAGATTATAAGTCCACAGTGAAAATAAAATTCCTTCAATTTTACATTATAAAGTAAAAAAGGCCATTTAATGGCCTTTTTACTTGGAATCTCCAGCAGCTAATGCCTTTTCATATTCTTTAAAAATAGCTTCTTGAACTTTTTGCCTAGTTTCAGAATTTATCGGATGAGCTATATCCCTAAATTCGCCATCCGCCATCTTTCTACTGGGCATAGCAACAAACAATCCATTTTGTCCTTCGATTATTTTAATATCATGTACAACAAATTCGTCGTCGAATGTAACAGAAACTATTGCTTTCATCTTCCCTTCATCAGTAATTTTTCTTAGTTTTACATCAGTAACTTTCATTTGTAAATTCACCATCCTTCATTTAAGTCAAAAACTATTTGGATAATTATATATTCTATACAAAATTAAAAATTCCTTCTTTTTTTTGAAAAATTTTTTATTTTTTTCCTTTTTTTTCTACAATAAATCTGCAAACTTTACATAAAATGTTTTAATTGTTTTCTTTATCTTTCTAATATGATATAATCTATCAGTGACAAATTATTGTTATTGGAATACAATAATATTAATACACAACGTTGGTAATAATAATAAGACAAAGAATCTTAGGAGGATAACTTATGTTTGAATTTTTCTTAGATGACCATAAATATTCTACAGTTCACTTTATTGGAATTGGCGGAATTTCTATGAGTGCTTTAGCAGAAATATTGCTTTCCGAAGGATATAATGTTTCTGGTTCAGATACAAAGGACAGTTTAATCATAGAAAGGTTAAGAAAACTCGGAGCTAAAATATACATAGGACATGATGAAAAAAACTTACCAGAAAATGCAGATTTGGTCATATATACCGATGCAATTTCCAAAGACAATGTGGAATACTTAAAAGCAATTTCTTTAAATATACCTGTTGTAGATAGGGCTACCTTTTTAGGGGCTCTAATGAAGAACTATAAGAATTCCATAGCAGTTTCAGGAACTCACGGGAAAACAACTACTACCAGTATGATTTCTACTATATTAAATCATTCTAAATACAATCCAACTATCCTACTAGGTGGAGAATTGGATGAAATAGGTGGAAATATTAAATTGGGCTCAAGGGACCTTATAATCACCGAAGCTTGTGAATATAAGGGTAATATTTTAAAATATTTTCCTACAATAGCAATTATTTTAAATATGGATAATGATCATTTGGATTATTTTAAAAATATTGAGCACATACAAAATACATTTGTTGAATATGCCAAGAAACTACCAGAAAATGGATATTTAATCATAAATAACGATGATGCTGGAGCAGAAAAAGTCATTAAAAATACAAGGGCAAATGTATATACCTATGGAATTCAAAGCGATGCTGACTTTAAGGCTGAAAATATTGCTTTAACAGAAGAAGGGTATCCTACCTATATATTGAAAACAAAGGACGGTAAAGCTTATAAAGTAAAGCTAAATGTCTTAGGAGTACACAATGTTTACAATTCACTAGCCAGTATTATAGCAGCCCAAATTTTTGGAATACCGATAGAAGAAATACTAGAAAAAATATCCCATTATACTGGTGTTCACAGGAGATTAGAGCTTAAAGGATATTATAAAGGTGCAAAAGTAATTGACGATTATGCCCATCATCCAACAGAAATTAAAGCCACATTGAATGCTTTAAGAAATGCTACGAAAGGAAATATTTATTGTGTATTTCAACCTCATACCTATTCTAGAACTAAGCTATTATTAAACAGCTTTGCTGAATCATTTGCTTCTGCAGATAAAATCATTATCACTGATATCTATGCTGCAAGGGAAAAGGATACTGGACTTATTCATTCAAGGGATTTAGTAAATGCAATATTTGACAAGGGATTTGACGCCATATATCTTAGCACCTTCAAGGAAGTAGAAGAATACTTGATGAGCCATGTTAAAAAAGATGATATAATACTCACTATGGGTGCAGGCAATGTATACCAAATTGGTGATTCCATTGTAAGGCATAGTAAAGCAAGCAATGATGAAAAAGCTGCTGTCTAAATAAAAATAAGGGCGATTGGTCGCCCTTTTATTTTACATTATAAATCTCATTTAACATTTTTGTTATGTCATCTTTATCGTAAATGTAATAGGATAATACCTTTTTGCCAATCTTTCTAAACTCTGCTTTCCCGGGCAAAATCCTCATGTTGAAATCGTCCTTAGTCATACCTAAAGCCTTTCTTCCGTAGGAGATGGCTGTAAACAAATTAATATCTGTTTTAACATGGTTAAACCCTTTAATAATAGTAGTTATTAGATTATCTGATACCTTATCTATGAAGGATTTCAAAAACTCCTGCTGAGCCTTTATTCTTCCTAAATCTCCATCTGCATAACCGCCTTTATTATTGTTTCCTTTCCTATACCTTAAAAATTTCAAGGCATTTTCTCCATCTAACAATTGATTGCCAGGAGGTATATCTATATATAGCGGAGGATTATCATAAGGGTCAATATATTTCATGTGAAATGGCACATTTACTTCTACTCCACCTAATGCATCTACTATTTTCTTAACCCCCTCATAGTCTATGGTAATTATATGATGTATTGGGGCGTTATTTAAAATATGTGAAACAGCCTTTTTTACCCCCAGTGCACCGTGGTCTCCATATATGCTGTTTATTTTTCTCTGTTCAGCAGCATCATAGCCTTTTCTATGTATATAGGTATCCCTTGGAACATTGATTAAATCTACCTTTTTGCTGTCAGGGCAGAATGAGGCAAAGATTATAGTATCAGTTCTAACATTTTCCAAGCCCATAATTAGGAAATTTATCCTGTTGCTTTTTTCAAAGGCTTCTTCCAAAGTGGAGTAGCTTTCTGGCTCTTTTCTTTCAGTTTCTAATTTTGTCACTATGGAATCAAATATGTTTTTCTCCTCATTTATTTCTTCTTCAGATTCCTCACTTACAACATCATTTTCAAGGCTTATGCCCTTATCTTTAATATAAGCAAACGAACCTATTGAAAGAGACAGTATGAATAGGAAAAAAGACAATATAAATACCTTCACAAAAGACCTCATATTATCCACCTTTCAAAAAGTCCTTCTAATATTGTAACCAATGTAATAATTTTTATAGGCATAAAAAAGGCTTTTTAATAAAGTAATTTTTGAATTAATACATAAAAAAACACTTGTGAATAATTCTCACAAGTGTTTTACAATTAATAAAGCACATATTATTGATATTCAAAGAAACCTTTCTTGGTTTTCCTTCCTAGTAGTCCTCCTCTTACCATCTTCCTCAACAATGGATGTGGTCTATATTTAGGATCGCCAAATTCATTATACAATACTTCCATTATTGCTAAACAAACATCTAAGCCTATTAAGTCTGCCAATGCCAATGGTCCAATTGGATGGTTGGCTCCAAGCTTCATGGCTAAATCTATATCTTCAGCGGAAGCAATGCCATCTGCTAGTATTCCAATAGCTTCATTTATCATAGGGATAAGGATTCTATTAACTACAAATCCTGGAGATTCAACTACTTCTACTGGCTCTTTACCAAGGTCTCTGGATACTTCCATAACCTTAACCTTTGTTTCTTCAGAAGTAGCAATTCCCTTGATTATTTCTACCAACTTCATTACTGGCACTGGATTGAAGAAGTGCATTCCAATGACCTTGTCTGGCCTATTTGTTGCACTTGCTATTTCTGTTATGGACAAAGATGAGGTATTGGTTGCAAGAATTGCATCTTCCTTACAAATCTTATCCAACTTTCCAAAGAATTCCTTTTTAAGGTCCATATCCTCAGCTATTGCTTCAATAATCAAATCGCAGTCCTTTAAATCTTCAAATGATGTAGTTATAGATATGTTGTTTAAGGTCTTTTCCATATCGTCCCTTGTGATTTTTTCCTTTTCTACTAGTTTGCTTAAAGCCTTTTCAATAGACCTTATGCTGGCTCTTGGGTCATTTTCATCTATAGACCTTACCCACATAGTTACTTCATAACCTTTTTGAGCAAAAACTTGGACTATACCACTAGCCATAGTTCCTCGGCCTAGAACACCAATTTTTTTCATGGCTGCACCTCCATATTATTTTAATTTATAATTAGGTTGGCGTTTTTCTAAAAATGCCAACATTCCTTCCTTTTGGTCTTCTGTAGCAAAGCACAATCCAAATAAATCCCTTTCTATAGCCATTCCAGTTTCCAAATCAGTTTCTATTCCTCTGTTTATTGCAGTTTTAGCATACCTTACTGCAATTTGGGATTTTTGAGCTATTAGCTTTGCCATTTCTAAAGCTTCTTCCATCAACTTTTCAGCTGGTACGACCTTGTTTACCAATCCAATATTATAAGCTTCATTTGCATCTATGGTAACAGCTGTGAAAATCAATTCCTTAGCTTTTCCCAATCCAACTAATCTTGTTAACCTTTGAGTACCAGCAAATCCAGGGGTTATGCCAAGGCCCACTTCTGGTTGGCCAAATTTTGCTTTCTCAGAAGCTATTCTTATATCACAGCAAAGGCACAATTCACATCCTCCACCTAAAGCATAGCCATTTACAGCAGCTATGACTGGTTTTTCCATTAGTTCAATTTTCCTAAACACTTTCATTCCTTTTTCAGCAAACTTCCTGGCTTCCATTGAATTCATATCTTTCATTTCTTTAATATCTGCACCAGCAACAAAAGCTCTTCCTTCCCCTGTAATTATAAGTACATAAACCTCGTCATCCTTCTCTATCATATCAATTGCTTTATCTAGCTCATCTAAGACTTGTGAATTTAAAGCATTTAATGAATCAGGCCTATTGATGCTTAATATACCAATATTATTTTCCTTTCTAAATAACATATAATTAAATTCCATGCAATACCTCCTTTATTAAACAAAAATGTTTGTTAATATTATAACAATCCCTTGAGTAAAATGCAATTATTATAAAGAAATTATAACATTATTTATGGCCACTTGGTAGTATAATAGAAAAAACTGAATAGGCTGACCTATTCAGTTTATTCTATTACTTCCATCAGTAATAACGCAAAGTCATCTTGCTGATCTCCCCAGCTATAGTGGGCGATTTTCTTTTCTATTTCCTTGAGGATATTATCTTTATGGGTTTCAATTAATTTGATAACGCCTTCAACGCCAAATTCTTTCCCCTTTTTATCCTTTGCTTCTGTAATGCCATCGGTATAAAACAGGATTTTATCGTTCTTCTTCAGTTTAATCTTCTTTTCATTATACGACATTTCATTAAAAAGTATAGCTATTGGATATCCCTTTATTTCAAGCATTTCCATACCATTATCATTATATTTAATGGGGATACAGTTATGACCTGCATTGGCAAACTTAAATTCATATGTCTTAGTATTGAATACTCCATAAAAGATAGTAAAATACTTATCAACTTCCAAATCTAATGTCATAAATCTCTTATATAATTCAGCCAAAGCATCTGCTGGACTTAAGATATTTTCTACAATAGACCTCATGGTCTGCCTGATGAACATTGTCATCATTGCAGCTGCAACACCATGCCCTGATACATCTGAAATATAAATGCCTATATGTTCATCATCAACATGAAAGACATCGAAAATATCTCCGCTTAACATTTCAGATGGCTTATATATATAATCTATTCGAATGTTATCAATTACACCTTTAGTAGGTAAAATCTTCTCCTGAATACGCTTTGCAAAGCCCAAGTCCTTGCTCATCTTCTTATTTTTTTCAATTAATTCCAGTTCCAGTTTTCTTTCCCTTGTAACATCTCTAAATACCTCAACTGCTGCAAAAATCTTGCCTTCTGAATCGGTTACTGGTGAGGACTTTACGGAAAAATACCTTCCATTTATGATTTCTTCTTTTTGCACAATTTCTCCTAATTTAATGCTTTTATCAGTTATACAAAAACCACATGGTTTGTTCCTGCCATGAGCTTGATAACATTTTTTCCCTATAATATCTTCTCCTAAAGCTTCCTTCATAGGTTTATTGGCATAGATAATGGTACCGTCTACATCTACAACCCTTACCCAGTCTGCCATTCCTTCAAGAACATGGTAATTTAACATACCATATTCTTCAATTTTCTTTTGTACTTGTTTCATTTCTTTTTTATTTAACATTCTTAATCACCTATATAAAAAGAATAACTAACGTGGGCTTTAGTCTATTTTATAATATTTAATAGACAATAGCCATATATTTTTTAATCTGTAACCATTTTTTAACATTTGGAATTCTATATTTTAATATTTTACACTAACCTCTCTTTCTTCAGAATACCTTGCCAATGCATATAGGCAATCAGACAACCTGTTTACATATTTAATTACCATTGGGTCAATTTCTACTTCATGGGATAAAGTGATAATCCTTCTTTCTGCCCTCCTGCAAATGGTCCTTGCAACATGCAAGTAAGCAGACTTTTTACTAGAACCGGGTACAATAAATCCCTTTACATCCTTTAACCTGCCCATATAATCATCTATTATCTTTTCTAAATCTTCCACATCCTTTTCCTCAATGCGATATTTTATCTTGCTTGTATCCTCAGTAGCCAAATACGCCCCAACAGTAAAGAGTTTATTTTGTATACTTTCAATTAGATTATACATTTCCTCATCTTCAACATAATTTTTAGCAAGGCCTAAAAATGAATTTAACTCATCAATAGTTCCATAGCTTTCAACTCTTATATGGTCCTTAGGAACTCTTTTGTTATCAAAAAGGCTAGTACTGCCCTTATCTCCAGTTTTTGTGTAGATTTTCATAAAAATCCCCCCTTAGTTATAGTTAATAACTAATAGTTAATAGTTAATAGTGAATAATTAACATACAGTGAAAAATCATTAATTACATAGGTTTAGGCCCGTAGAACTGATAATAATTTACCTTAATCCTGCCATTATATAGCTTCCTCTTTTTGTCTGCTTTTCTCCCATAGTGCCTTTCAAAATCATCATGGGAAGTAATGACATAAACTGACCAAGTATCTAGCTTTTTAAATTTGTTACCTAAATCTTTATACAGTTTTTCTACTTCCCTTTTCTCACCCATCCTTTCGCCATAAGGTGGGTTTGTAATAACTACTCCATATTGGTTTTTCAATTCTACATCCCTGAAATCCTTATTTATAAACACTATATCGTCTTCTAATCCAAAATTAGCAGCATTTTCCTTAGCCCTAAGGATTATGTTTTTATCAATATCAGCACCTAATATTTGGAGCCTACATTTTGTATCTATTGCCTTTAAAGCTTCACGTCTTGTTTCAGTCCAGTATTCTTTCTTGATTCTAGGCCATTCTTCAGAAGCAAAGCTCCTATCTATTCCAGGTGCAATATTTTTTCCAATCATAGCTGCCTCTATAAGTATTGTACCAGAACCACAAAATGGGTCAAAGAGCATTCTTTCTTTATTCCAATAACTTAATAGTACCATGGCTGCAGCCAATGTTTCCTTTATTGGAGCTTCCCCCTGTTTTTTTCTATATCCTCTTTTATGTAGGCCCTCTCCAGAAGTATCTATTGTCAAAGTAGCTATGTCTTTAAGTAGAGCTACTTCTACAGTATACTTAGGGCCTGTTTTTTCAAACCATGAAACATTATATTTTGTCTTTAATTTTTCAACTATGGCTTTTTCTACTATTCTTTGGCAGTCGGATATGCTAAACAATTTAGAATCCTTGCTCTTCCCTTCAACAACAAAATTCCCATCAACTGGTATCCATTCATCCCATGGTAATGCCTTGGTCTTTTCGAAAAGCTCGTCAAAAGTTAATGCTTCAAACTCTCCCATTTTAACTAGTACCCTATCAGCTGTCCTGAGCCATATATTAGCCTTTGGAATGTCTTTTTCTGTACCTTTAAAAGTAACCTTCCCATTATCCACCTTTAAATCCGTATATCCTAAATCTATTAATTCCTTTTTTACTACTGCTTCTAATCCAAAACTTGCAGTTGCTATAAGCTCCAAGTTATCCATTATCTCACCTCAACATCTGTTTAAATTTATTATACTCTATATACTGAACAATTAGTGAATAAAAATGATTTTTTTTTAAATGATTGGGTATAAAAAGTATTGGTAAAAATTATATAGTAAATAAAATATCAGGAGGGGTATTATGAAAAATTTAGCTGAACTATATCAAAGCGGAGACTGGAAAGCTGAAAAACACGTTCCTGTAATTCATTTACCTGAAAAGGCTAAAGCTGGCGAATCAGTACAAGTAAAAGTTGTAGTGGGAGAAGAAATACCACATCCAAATACTTTTGAACATTATATCTCTTGGATAAAGGTATATTTCCAACCTGAAGGACATAAATTCCCAATTGAAATAGGAAGCTTCAACTTCACAAGCCATGGTGAATCAGGACTTTATACTGAGCCAGTAGCAATTGTAAACTTCAAGCCATCTAAGTCAGGAACAATCTATGCTGAATCCTACTGCAACATCCATGGTTTATGGCAAAACAGTGCAGAATTAAAAGTTGAAGAATAGTACTTACAAAAGCTCAGAGAAATCTGAGCTTTTTAATTTGAAATTGTTTCCCTTGACAAGGCTTTTTTATTATATTATATTAATATAAATATAAAATGTATAAATTTGAAAATAGCTATGAAGGATTCTAAGTAGCTGATTAAAGGTCAAATCACAGAGAATAGACCGGTGGTGAGAGGTCTGTAACCTTAATTAGCGAATTACAAATCTGGAGTTTATTCGTCGCCATGCGTTAAGTGGTTAGAGGCTTTATGCGAATTAAGGTGGTACCACGGGTTTTTCTCGTCCTTTAGATGAGAAAAACCCTTTTTTTAAATGGAGTTTTTTATTAAAATAATGGAAAGTTCTGCTTTTATTATTATAATTTAATTAAAGGCCTTATAAACTCACCTAACTTGTGACAAATTTAAATTTAATATAAATTCCAACTTGATTTTTCTAAAAAATACACTAGGAGGGATAAAATGAGTAATGTATACGACATATTGAAAGAAAGAGGATATATAGACCAGGTGACCTATGAAGACGAATTAAAAGAATTGCTTGGCAAGGAACCTGTTACCTTTTATATTGGCTTTGACGCTACTGCAGATAGCTTAACTTTGGGCCATTTCATACAGATTATGGTAATGATGCACATGCAACAACATGGCCATAGGCCAATAGCCCTTATTGGTGGCGGAACCACAATGATTGGAGACCCTACTGGAAAATCAGAGATGAGGAAATTATTAACAAAAGAAATCATCGATTACAATGCAAGCAGATTTAAAGAACAGCTATCAAGGTTCTTGGATTTCAGCGAAGGGAAAGCCCTCATGTTAAATAACGCTGATTGGCTTTTAAATTTGAATTATGTTGATTTTATGCGAGAAATTGGAATTCACTTCTCAGTTAACAGGATGCTCACCTTCGACTGCTACAAAAATAGGTTGGAAAGAGGGCTAACATTCTTTGAATTTGGGTACATGCTAATGCAATCATACGATTTCTTATATCTATACAGAAATTATGGATGTAAACTTCAAGTTGGAGGCAGCGACCAATGGTCTAATATTCTAGGTGGATATGAATTAATTAGGAAACTTGAACAAGATAAGGTTTATGCCATGACCTTTAAGCTTTTGACTACCGCTTCTGGCAAAAAAATGGGCAAAACAGAATCAGGTACAATATGGTTAGACCCTAATAAAACTCCTCCTTATGATTTATATCAATATTTAAGAAATACAGATGACAGAGATGTGGAAAAGTTCTTAAGCTTGCTTACATTCTTGCCAATGGAAGAAGTAAAAAGGCTTGGCTCATTAGAAGGTGCAGAAATAAACAAGGCTAAAGAAGTACTTGCATTTGAAGTAACAAAAATAATTCATGGCGAAGAAGAAGCCATAAAGGCTCAAAAAGCAGCTAAATCATTATTCTATGGTGCTAAAGAAGAAGGCTCCATACCATTTACAGAAATGGACAAATCAGTCTTTGAAGAAGGTATTGGAATATTAGATTTATTAAGAGAAGTAGGACTTACTAAATCCAACAGTGAAGGCAGAAGATTAGTTGAACAAGGTGGCATTACTATTGATGATGTAAAAGTAACTGCACCTGACATGAAAGTTACCTTAGCTGATTTTAAAGATGGAAAAATCTTAATAAGAAAAGGCAAAAAGGTATTCCATCAAGTGAGAATAAAAAACTAGCAAAATATATTTAATAAAACCAATCTAAATTATTTAGATTGGTTTTATTTTTTGATTTATTCAAACAGCCTTTTCTTTACAGCTTTTTTAAGCCATACAGTATCATAAACCTTACTTAGCTCACTGCAGCTGTAGATGAGGTTTATGGTATGAATATCGGTAGTATCCTTGCTTAGACAGATAATATAAGGCCAAGAAAAATCCAATATGGTCTTATTATCCTTTCTAAAATCAAGTTTATCTACTGCCAACAGGTAAGTTATTATAAAAGAAGTCACATAGTCTAATATTTTATTAAAATCATCGAAATAATCTTTTAAGGTAATTACAGATTGTAAACCGCATATACAGTGAAGTATGATTGAATCATTGGAATTAATAAAAGCTGGCAAGATTAAATCAATTAATAGTCTTATTTTGTTTTCTTCTAATCCATCAATGATAAAACCCTTATTTTCAAAACCATCTTCACTTAAAATGGCATTAAACTTGTAATCCGTAGAAGTATTAGAACTACGAATCATATTTATATAAGGTTCACTAATGAGATTCTCCATTTCTTCAAAAATCCTTTTTCCTTCAATCCTTCTTCTAAATACTTTCCCTTCCCTATATGCAGTTACATAATATGCCAATGCCCTAGCTACTTCTTCTTCTAATCCCTTATCCATTTTATAGCCTTCTACTGCACAGGCTACTCTAATAATTGGATGGAATAATTCCGATGATATGCCTAAGGCATAAGTATTGAGAATATTTCTTATTACTTTATCTATACCCTTTTCATCTATTTCCCTTTTTATAAATTCCACACATGAATCATACAATTCAGGTTTTCCTAAAGCATCATCTAAAGAATTAATCGATGGTAATTCTTCCTTTCTTGGTTTTAATTCAATTTTAGCTATTACCTCTTTTGTAAAATCCCTTACCTTTTCTAAATCCTCATAAAGCTTAAACAATGCGACTTGTGTTATAGGTAGATGGTTTATTAGCTCATCTAAATAAGGAGAATACATCCTTCCATATTTATTTACTAACTCGCTAATATACATTATATTTCCCCCTTTCCTCATTCCCCAATATCTCCTGCTTTAATTATAAAATATATTAACAGAATATTCAAATAAGTTATATTTTTCTCAATCTTCTTTCGAAGAATAAAGTCTCTATTATTTTAAGAACTAACAAATCAATATAAATATGAGCATTGATATAAATAAATTTTATATGGAAATACTATCCCTAAGGAGGGATTTTATGTTTTACGATTTTAAGAATGTTAAAAAGTGGGAAATGTATGGAATACTGTGGATAGTAATAGTTGGTTCCTTATTTCACTCTCTTTATGACTTATCTGGGAAATCCCCACTCATAGGTGCTATAAGCCCAGTTAATGAAAGCCTATGGGAACATTTGAAACTTGGATATTTCCCACTGATGATATATTCCATTATTGAATATTGGTTCGTAAATAATAAAGTAAACAGCTATTTTTTCCCCAAAGCAGTTGGAATTATTTCTATGGAACTATTTATCATAATTGTATTTTATTCATATACATTTATAACTAAAAAATCCATTTTTTGGATTGATATTTTATCATTTATAATTGGGGCAGTAATCTGCCAATTAATTAGCTATAGGTTAATGAAAGTTAATATAAGCAAAACTTTAGAGAGCCTAGGCTTGATTATTTTCATATTAATTGGATATACCTTCATATTATTTACATTTAATCCTCCAAAATTTGAAATGTTTTTAGACCCAAAAACTAAAAGATACGGCATTTAAATTTAAACGCCGTATCTTTTAAACCACTTTATGCTTTCTTCCATCATGTTTGTAGTTACAAAATGATTTAAATTAGGATATTCAATTAATTTTATTTTTCCCTTATCCTTGTAAAGAGGCTCTATTCTTTGATAAAACAATCTTTGGCCTTCAACAGGAACTACACTATCGCTTTGACCATGAAGCATTAAAATTGGCCTATCAACCAACTCATTTATTTTATTAAATGGATCATGCTTTTTTATTTTTTCTTCTAACTCCTGCAATTCATCTGACATTTCAAGTTTTAACTTCCCCTTCATATATTCAGCAAAATGAGTCCAAGCAAATGAGCCATTTAATATTACAGCAGACTTTATGTTGGAATTTATGGCAAAAATTCCAGCAGAAGTAAATCCACCCATTGAATGCCCTATTAATGATATTTTATCTTTATCCGCTTTATACTCATTAACCAGTGCATCAATTATAATACTTGACTCTTCTATATTTTTAAATAAAACATCCCAGAAATATTGAGGATTTTTATCATAGTCAATTGGATTTCTTTCTCCATGATATATGCAATCAGGTACAAGTACCTGAAAACCTACTGTAGCAAGGATTAACCCCCTCATCTTTTGCAGTTCTTTTTTGGAACTCCAGCCATGATAAAAGATAATTGTTGGATACTTATCCTTTTCTACTTTTGGCCTAAACAGAATAGCAGGTATATCTCTAATATAAACCTTTTCCTCCAAAATAAAATCAGAATGTATGTCCAACTTAAAACCTCCTTCCCAAGCATTCCATATAAAATTATTTCTATTATATCATAAATAACAGAGGATTGATTTACTATTAAATTTTTTAGCAATTATCTCCAAAAATATTGATAATTATATACTTATTGGGTAATATTAATTAAAAATTTAGAGGTGATATTATGTGTGGCAGATTTTCCTTAGATGCTAGTATAGATGTAATTATAGAAAGGTATAAGGCTAAAAATACTGTTGAATTTCTACCTAAAGAAGAAATCTTCCCAACAAACGTTGCACCGGTTGTAATCAATAATGGAAATAACGAAATACGAATGATGAAATGGGGATTTGTTTTTGATTTTACAAAAAATCCACTGATTAATGCAAGGGCTGAATCTGTAGATATAAAACATTCCTTTAAATATTCATTTTTAAACAAAAGGTGCATAATCCCAGTAACAGGCTTCTATGAATGGGAAAATGTCGATGGCAAAAAAATAAAAAGAAAAATCTTCATACAAGAAGACATATTTTCTTTAGCAGGACTATACAACACATTTCGGGACAAAGATGGCAACCCCTATGAAGCTTTTACCATAATAACTACAGAAGCCAATGAGGATATGAAAAAAATCCATCAAAGAATGCCTGTAATACTGCCTAAAGATGTAGAAGGCCTTTGGCTAGACACAAGCTTTAGAGACATCAAAACCTTAAAAACCCTGTTAAAGCCTTATAATGGCAAAATAATTATAAGTTAAGTTATTTGTTAACAAAAAATTTTTGAAAAAAATTCTGTTTTAATAAAAATTTTTGATGCCATATTTTAAATTTTCATATATAATATATATTAATAAACTTTTTAAACTGGGTTATTGTGTCTAAATATAATTAATATAATTAAATAAAAAAGTATAAAAAAAGGCCGTCTTCTACAAGAAGACGGCATATAAACAGGTATAGAGATAATTTAAACCCTACATCATCATTCAATAATTGCCAATATGATGAAGTTTAAAACAAACAATATTGAAGACACTAATAGGATTGGGTGTACATCCCTAAATTGCTTCTTGATTAATTTAACTAATATATAGAATATAAATCCAGCTGCTATACCATAAGAAATGCTGTAGCAGAATGCCATGAATATTCCAGCAAAGAATGCAGGAATTGCTTCTTCCAAATCAGTCCATTTAATTTCTGCAAATGCTGAAAGCATCATTATTCCAACTACTATTAATGCTGGTGCTGTTGCTTGGGCTGGAACTATACCAGCAACTGGTGCTAAGAAGATTGAAAGAATAAATAATATTGCTGTAACAACACTTGTTAAACCTGTTCTTCCTCCTGAACCAATACCAGCAGCAGATTCAACATAAGTTGTTGTATTAGATGTTCCAAATATTGCACCAATAGAAGTTGCTATTGCATCTGCAAATAATGCTTTATCCATTTTGGATTTAAATCCAGTACTTTCTTCCATAGCTTTTTCATCTTCTGCACTGAATATGCCACTTTTACGTCCTGTACCTATGAAAGTTCCAATTGTATCGAATGTGTCAGATAAGCTGAATGCAAAGATTGTCATTAACACAAGAGGGATTTTAGATGGGTCAGAGAATAATGAGACTATACCTTCTTTACCAAGGGCAGCACCAAATGTAGTACCTAATTGCTTGAAAGCATCTGCAACTCCTGTAGTTGCACCGATTTGTGAGATGTCAACTACTCCCATAGGAATACCAACTAATGTTGTTAGAATTATACCAAGGAATATGGCTCCTCTTACATTTAAAAGCAATAGTACAAATGTTATGGCTAGACCAATTAAAGCTAGTAGTACACCTGGATTATTTAAATTTACCAAAGCTGGAACTGCGCTTGAATCTGCAATTACTGTACCGCTATCTAGCAGCAAATATGTTCCTGGATCAGAGGTGAAATTAATTAATCCTGCATTCTTTATACCGATGTATGCTATGAATATTCCAATACCACCACCTATTGCGTTTTGCAGGCTTACTGGTATTGACTTGATTATTACTTTACGAATCCTAGTTACTGTGATGAGGATGTTTATTACACCGCATATAAATACCATGGCTAATGCTTGTTTCCAAGTAAAACCTAAACTAAATACTACTGTGTAAGTAAAGAAGGCATTTAATCCCATTCCAGGTGCTTGAGCATAAGGTACATTTGCAAACAGCCCCATTACTAGGGTTCCTATTACTGAGGCAATTATTGTAGCAAGAAATACTCCTCCCCATGGTATTCCTGTTTGTGATAGCATAGTTGGATTAACGAAGATGATGTAGGACATTGCAAAGAAGGTTGTTAGACCAGCTATAATTTCTGTTGATACGTTTGTGTTGTTTTCTCTTAACTTAAATTTTCTCTCTAAAAAGCTTTCATTTTGGCTCTTGCCACCAGACATAATATTCCTCCTTTTTAAAATTTAATTTAAGATTTATAAACCTCCTTTCAAAAGGAATCACTTTTTTATTATACTAAATTTCTTATATTTTTTGCACTATTTTTTTGTGATTTTAATAAGAAATTATATAAATTTATATCCCCTAAATTCAGTATTTTGCTGAAAAATACTGATATTTAAACTTCTAGACATTAATTTAATATTTCAATAAAGCACAAAAGTCATACTTCCAAAAATTTACAAAAAAACAAAAAATAAAATTTCTTCGCCATGTTCAGACCCATGAATAATTCCATTTTTATTCTGAAATGGCGAAGAATTTTGGCTCTTTGTCAATTGTTGGGGTAGGATCAATTTTGATCCTGCTCCAATTCTATATTTAAGAGCATTTTTACATAT
>ENA-OWPA01000457-OWPA01000457.1-bioreactor-metagenome-genome-assembly--contig:-NODE-457-length-55987-cov-12.059864_pt1 | contig 55987 bp, 40 predicted proteins | sample MGYA00238139_ERZ651803 | MGnify/ENA primary metagenome ERZ651803 (study PRJEB26909, sample SAMN07631231) | bioreactor metagenome | isolation source: Switchgrass digestor | place: USA: Dartmouth...
AAAGGAAGGGCCTAAAAGTAAACGAAATAAGCTTATAAACCCACACTATTTTTGCGGAACATATCCAGGAGAAGAAATTGAAATAGATTATTGCAATTACACATGGCCAGCGCATTAGGTAGAACCTTAACATATGATATATTGAAATTACTGTTTTAATGCTGTATTTCTGGTATGTTCTGACGTAGAACCTTAACATATGATGTATTGAAATTTGACAGCTGTATTCTGGACTATACTTGTTTTATCAGTAGAACCTTAACATATGATGGTAAACGGTAAACCATGCGCACTACCCAAAAAAATAACCGCCCAAAGTGGCGGCTTATTTGTTATTGCTTTTTATCTTCTGCAGCTTTCCGGGAGTTTTTCTGACCATGGCAGCAAATCATCCAGAAAGGCAGGCCTGACTGCGGAAAAGCCCTTTTCCAGATATTCTCCTGCCTTTCAATACGGCGTTTGTCAAGATACACATTAAAGTGGTCGCCGGTTTCCTTGGCAAATAGCTTGCCAAGATAGGCGCTGTTATATCCAAAAATATCCGCAATAGTTTTGAGCTTAAGCGGTGATGACAAATTTTCATCTATATACTGGCAGATTCGATATTTCGGTGAATTTAAGGGGTGCACTTGGTAAAAAACCCGCAAATGCTTGATTTTGGCTTGTTTTGAGTTGAATGAATGTGCCGGCAGCAGTAAAGAGCGAAAGTATTATACCGTCTAAAGTTAATTATTCTGCATCATTCTTATGTATTCGCTTGGTGAGTATCCTGTATGCTTTTTAAATAAAAGACTAAAATATTGAGGATTATTTCCGCAACCAACCAATCCGGCTATATTTTGAATTTTAAGCTGCTTTGTTGAGGTAAGGAGCTCTTTCGCTTTTTTGATCCTTACTTCAGTGAGGTAATTAGAGAATTTGTGGCCGGTTTCCTTTAAAAATTTTTTACTTACATAATCTTCATTCATATATAAATAATTTTCAGCTATATATTTTAAGGACAGGCTGCTGTCGGATAAATTCCTGTCTACATATTCCATGATTTTACGACTAAGCTCTCCTTGACGTTCACTTGAATAGTATTGATCAAGTATATTTTGAAGCTCTTTAAATAATAAGGTACGAATCTCATTACAGGAGCTGCATTTCTCTATCTTAACCAAAAACTCAGTGCCTGCAATACTGCCATATTGGATACACTTGGATGTTGCATGTATAATAAGTGATGATATAAGCTGCTTTAATAAATTCATATCAGTAACAGCGGATAATATTTCCTTTATGGAATTGTAGGCTTTGGCTGAAATGGATTTATCCGTATCAAACAGCATATGAGCATTCGCGTTCATATCAGATATTATTTTTTTGTAGTTGCATATAGTAGAGACAGTATTATTATCCGAATAATATATTGTTTCATATCGTGCTATTTGAGGCAGCATATTTTCCATAAGAGTATGAAGGTTTTTATAGCTTTGGTGAAGAATTTCTATTTCTAATTGCTGACCTTCAAAATACAGATTATTTAAGAAATCTAAAAACTCGTCATAATGCTTTTGATATGATGTAAAAAAGCACAGTAATGTAACGTCAACATAAATATAGCTAAATAGAATGCCAGGAGAATATTTCCTACGATATTCCTCAATTTGCTCAATAGCATTATATAGGTTTTGCCGATTAAGATTATTAATGTAAAAAATTTCGTAAGATGAATTATATATGTCAAGAAATTTATTATATTTTGAGTATAATGACTTGCTGTCGCCTGAACCAACAGTATCAACAGCAAGCGCATCATTGATTAGACTAAGTATGTATTTGCTGTACATATTAAAAAGAAGAAGCTGCTTTTCCTCTTCCATTATTGAAAAGGCTTTTTCACGAGATAACTGTTCTATTATGTCATTAATACTGTCAATGATTTGATTTTCATTACAGGGCTTAAGCAGATAATGTCTGACACCATATTTCATAGCAGATTTTGCATATTCAAAATCACTATAACCGGATAAAATAATGAATTTGGTTTTTTGATTGATTTCATATATTTTTTGTATAAGCTCAATACCGGTTAATCCGGGCATTTTAATATCAGTTAATACAATATCAGGACTTTCATCTATTATTATATTATAGGAGTCAATTCCATTTTGAGCCAGGCCGATTAATTGTATACCCATATTACCCCAGTCTATTAAGCTGGATATTGTTTCACGTATGATTCTTTCGTCGTCAGCAATAAGTAATTTTAACATAGTGACCTCCTGGGAATATTAATTTGAGCTACTGCATGATTATCATCTAAGTTAAACAATGTTAATCCGTATTCCGGACCAAAAATAAGCTGAAGTCGTTTGTGAATATTAAGCAGGCCGATGCCAAAGCCTTGTGGTTTTGTTTCTTTATTATTAAGCTTTTCGAGAATATCTTCCTCAAATTGGGAACCATTATTAATGACCTGGATAATAATCAAATCATCATAGGATTTTACTATTAAATCTATACAACATGCATCAATTATGCCTTCCATAGAATATTGAATTGCATTCTCGATTAGTGGTTGTATTGTAAATTGAGGAAGAACTATATCAAGTAAAGATTCGTCTATAATTTCGTTGTATATCAGCTGCTCCTCAAATCTTATTTTTTGAATAGTAATGTAGTGATGTATAATTTCTAATTCATGTCGTAGTGTGGTCTCACTGTCCTTTTGACTTAAGCTTATTCTAAGAAGAGAGCCAAGTGCTTCAACCATGGCAGACATATCTTTTTCACCGGATGCCTTGGCACGCCAATTTAGTGACTCTAAAGTATTATACAAAAAATGAGGATTTATTTGTATTTCAAGAGCTTTCAGCCTTGCATCCCTGGCAAGAATTTCATTTACATAATTCTCTTCAATTAATTGTTGCAACTTAATAACCATTTTATCAAATTGTTTATGAAGAATACCAATTTCATCATTCCTATGGCTATAATCATAATCAGTTTTAATTACTGCTTTTTCGTTATTTCCAAATGAGTCCATCTTGCTTAAAAGCCTGTGAAAATGAATGGTTATTGAATCAATAATTTTATTGGAAAATAACAGTGCAAGTATTATGGATAGCATGATTATCAAAACAGAGATTAGCTTTGATAATCCCAGAGCACCTGAAATTTCTTCGTATGGGATTAGAAAGATATATTCCCAAGGGAAATTGCTATATGAGCCGCGGATGCAAAAATATTCCTTATTATCTATACTTATAACCTGATAATCTTTCTTCATTGCTTCGTATAGCTCTTGTGCCACCGAACTATCAAGATCAGGTGAATGATAAATATTATGTCCGGAATCGTATAATACATAATAAGCCATTGAAGAGAATAAGATGGTTTCAGTAGAGGAGCGGATTAACTTGTCCATGTCTACATTTATAACCAAAGTACCAAGGGTTTGATATTTCATATTTAAAACTCTTCTGCAATCTCTTCCAAGAAACAGGCCGTATTCATTACAATAATCGGTTATCCAGCAAGGGTAACCGCTTTTTTTATTTGTGTTTTCGATAATATATTCATAAATATCATCCGGAATTTGCTGACTAAGTGCTTCAAAGCTAGATGTAACATTATTAGTATTATACAGATTAATAAAACTCACACTGTTAATACGGTTGCTTTGATAATAATCAAATATAAGATAATCCAGGGAGTTTCTTGAATTATATAACTTAATACTATCGCTTTCATCAGTTAATGTAATCAGATTTTTCTTTATGTCTTTATTTGAAATGATTGCACTTGACATAGCCTCTATATTAGATAGTTTTGTTGAAATATCTTTAGCGCTATAAGCAAGTGAACCGGCAAGTGTTTTATATAAAAGCTTATTACTTGATACAGCAACTATTTTTATACTGATCAAGGAGGCGGACGATGTTAATACAAGTATAAATAATATGAGAATCATTATTTTAACTTTTAAACGAAGATTGTCAAGGTGCTTTTTAAAGGTATTATATAACATTGGTTTTCCCCCTACACTGTCCTGCAAGTAACGACAAATTTATTCAAAGTGCAATATAAATTATAATGAACTTATTGGGGAATAACAATTAAATTTATAAAACTAATCTATTTTTTATTAATAGTAATCGGTATTTTGACTAAAATAAGCGGGAAATTGGATTCCATTTCAGAAAAATATGTGTAGAATGAAAGCTGTAAAAACAGTTACATAATATTAATTACTAATGGAGGAGAAAGACATGAAAAAACTATCTGTTATACTTGCATGCCTCCTTACACTGGCAATGCTTTTTACCGCTTGCAGTAAGGATGGCCAAACACCTAATTCCAATAACCAGCAACCTGATAAGCAGCAATCGAATAACACTTCAGCAGATCCATCCGATTATACAGTTGTTATGATTGTTAAGCAAAGTGATTCATGGTTTGATGATATGGCAACAGGTGTAGAGCAACTAAAAAAAGATACAGGCTTAAATGTATCCGTACAGGTACCTGAGACAGGTGACGCAGCCAGCCAGATTGCAATTATGGAGAACCTGATTGCTCAAGGTGTGGATGCAATTTGTGTGGTTCCTAATGATCCTGAAGCATTGATTCCGACAATTGAGAAGGCTAGAGAAGCAGGAATAGTAGTAGTAACACATGAAGCCCCTGGTATTGCAGATAAAGTAGATCTCGATGTTGAAGCATTTATTAATGAAGAATTTGGAAAATTGTTTGGTGAGAAACTGGCCCAGGCAATGGGTGGGAAAGGTGAGTATGTTGGCTTCGTAGGCGGTTTGACAATGGAGACACATATGACCTGGTATAAATCTGCAGTAGAGTATATTAAAGAAAAATATCCTGATATGATTTGCCTGACAGAAGAACCATATGAAGATGGTAATAGTGTTGATGGTGCATATAGTAAAGCTCTTGAGGTATTAAAGGCTTATCCTAATATAAAAGGCTTCTTTGATTGCTCAGCACATGGCGGAGGTATATGTCAGGCGCTTAAGGAAAAAGGAAAAGCAGGTGATATTAAGGTAGTATCTCTAGCACTTCCTTCGATGTCAGCTACTTATCTTAAAGATGGTTCAATGTCTTCCGGACAGGCATGGAGACCTGCAGATGCCGGCTATGCAACCTGCTATGCTGCATATCTTTTAGCAAGCGGCCAGGGTGTATCCAGTGGTACTGATTTAAAAATCACAGGATATGAAAACATCAAAGTAGAAGGCAATATAGCATACGGTAATGCTCCATTGGAATTCACAGGTGACAATATCGACGATTATAATTTCTAATCTAATTTTATAATTAAAGGTATGAAATCTGCCTGATTATATCAGGCAGATTTCATATCGAAAGGGAGGTTAATATGGAGGAAGTTTTGTCTGTCCGCAACCTATATAAGTCATTTATAGGAGTTAAGGCACTTAATGATATAAGCTTATCAATCCGACAGGGAGAAATACATTGCTTGGCAGGAGAAAACGGTTGTGGAAAATCAACTTTGATAAAGTGTATTTCAGGTGTATATGCACCTGATTCCGGAAAAATCATTTTGAACGGACATAGCTATTCATCACTAACACCTGCACAGGCCATCAAGGAGGGTGTTCAAGTAATTTATCAGGATCTCTCCTTGTTTCGACATATGAGCGTGGCAGAGAATATTGCAATTGGGAAAATGCATTTTGAAAATAAACGAATAATCAATTGGAAAGAGATACGAAAGATTGCAGAAGAGCAGCTTGAAAAGGTTGGTGTTTCTATTGATTTAGATCAGACAATAGGAGAGACCTCGTTGGCAAATAGGCAGATAGCAGCAATTTGCAGGGCATTGGCGCAGGATGCCAAAATTTTGTTTATGGATGAACCTACAACTGCATTGACTAAAAAGGAAGTATCCAGGCTTTTAAATATAATATTGGAATTGAAGAAAAAAGGATTAGCTATAGTTTTTATCAGTCATAAATTGGATGAGGTTTTTTCTGTGGCTGATAAAATCACTATTTTTAGAAATGGATGTAAAATCGGTGATTTTAACAAAGAAGATTTGGATGAGAAAAAATTGTCTTATTATATGACCGGGCGTGAGGTTGAATATCCTAAATATATAAGAAAATGTAATGACAATAACGTAATTATGGAAGTAAACCACTTAACCCGCAAGGATCATTATGAGGATATTAGCTTTAAAATGAGGCCTGGAGATATTGTAGGTTTAATAGGGCTTCTTGGTTCCGGCAGAACAGAATTGGCAATGTCCTTATTTGGGCTTAATCCTGCACAAACAGGTCAGATCAAGATTAATGGAAAAGTAGTAAAAATTAATTCCCCTATGGCTGCAAAGAAGCATGGAATTGCCATGTTGCCCGAGGATCGTATTACACAGGGACTCTTTATGGATCGGGAGATTAAAGAAAATATAAGCTCATCGATAGTTGATACAGTGACAAAAAATAAAGTTTTAATAGATAGAAAAGCAGAAAATGATATTGCTAAGCATTATGTTGAAGAACTTAAGGTCAGGACTCCATCAGTTGAAACAGTGGTAGGAAATCTTTCAGGAGGAAATCAACAGAAGGTTGTTATAGGAAAATGGGTGGCAACTCATCCACGAGTATTTATAATGGATACTCCGACGGTTGGTATAGATATAGGTTCAAAAGCAGAAATCTATGAGCAAATCCATAAGTTTGCAGATCAAGGAATGGCAATATTATTTATTTCTGATGAAATACCTGAAATTATTGCTAACTGCAACCGTGTAATAGTAATGCGTTCAGGCAGGTGCATAAGGGTTATAGAGGAAGATGAACTGATGATGCCTGAGGCCCCGAAATTAATTTCCGAGCTAATTAGTAACAATGCGGAACGGGAAAGGGAGGAAGCGGTACAATGAAAATTAAAATAAAGGATCGTTACCAGACAATATTGCTAATTATAATTTTGACATACAGTTTATTTGTAGGACTGGTTAATCCCGCTTTTTTTAGTGTTGAAACCTTATTTGATTTGATAAGGACATCATCCACATCATTAATAGTGGTAATTGGATTATTGCTAGTCATGATATCAGGTGGAATAGATGTATCCTTTATGGCTGTTGCATTGTTTGGCAGTTATACAACTATTAAGATAATGTTTGCTTTGGGAATCAACAGCCTGATTTTTGCATTTGGCGTATCCATCTTAATAGCAGGACTTTTAGGTCTGATAAATGCGCTATTAGTAAATTGGTTAAAGCTGCCTCCCTTTATTATAACACTGGGAACGCAAAGTTTATTTCATGGAATAATGACTACATTTATAGGGGACAAGTCTTTTGGAGCCGGGGTATTGCCTTCATGTTTAAATAGCTTTGGTCAGGCAACTATATTCAGCTTTCAGACTAAGGACGGCAAGTTTGGTCTGACTGTATCAATAATACCAATATTGCTGGTCGGACTAATTACATGGTTTATACTTTACAGAACCATGCTGGGCCGTGGTATTATCGCTCTGGGCAATAGTGAGGAAGCTGCCAGAAGAATTGGTTTTAATCCTTTTTTAATCCGCTTGTTTGTATATACATACTCCGGTATGCTATCCGGGCTCATGGGAATTATTTATGTTACCCAGGTAAATGCTTTATATCCTAATAAATTAGTAGGAGAAGAATTAATGATAGTTGCTGCTGCTGTAATTGGCGGTACGAAAATTACAGGAGGGCAAGGAAAAATTTTCGGAGCAATTTTAGGAGTGCTAATTATATATTTACTAAATTCAACTTTAATTCTAATTGGCTTATCCTCATCATGGAATGATCTGTTCGTGGGAGCGATTTTGGTAATATCAATTGCCGTAAGTTCATATCAGGAAAGAATAAAAAACAGGAAAAATATGATTTTTACGGAATAGGAGCAGAATATGGATAGAATGAAGAAGTTTATACTGGATGATATTAATTTTTCCATACTGATAGGTTTAACAATATGCGCTATTGTTTTATCTGGAATATTTATTGGTGATAAAATGTTTTCAATAGCGAATATTCAGGCTATGGCCTATCAAATACCCGAGTTTGGCTTTTTATGTTTGGCTATGATGCTATCAAACCTTATTGGCGGTATTGATTTGTCAATTATATCAGGAGCTAATGCTATATCTATTTTTACCGCATATGTATTAAATGGTCAGTGGTCTTTTGGAACTACAGGTATAGTAAGAATTATTTTGGCAATTGTAGTAGCAATATTAGCCGGTATTTGCTTTGGCTTATTTAACGGCTTTTTAATTTCCAGAACATCAGCTCCATCTCTTATTGCAACACTTGGAACCATGACACTATATCGTGGCATCGGAATGGCTTTGACAGGAGGAAGAAGTATAGGAAATATTATTCCGGAATTCTCATACATAGGAAAGGCAAGGCTTTTGGGCATTCCGATTATTTTCTGGATCTTTATCATTGTAGCATTATTGCTTGGATTTGTTTTATCTAAAACAACGTACGGGCGTAAGCTATATCTTTATGGTGGAAACCCGGTAGCTTCCAGATTTAGTGCCATCCATAATGAGAGAATGTGCAGGAGTGTATTTTTACTAACCGGTGTATTTGCGGCTATAGCCGGTATTATTGTCTTAAGCCGTGTAAACAGTGCAAAAGTAGGCTATGGTGAGTCTTATCTGCTGCAAACTATGATTGTATGTGTAATAGGCGGAATTCATCCTAATGGGGGAAGAGGAACAGTAAAGGGTGTATTAATGGCTATAATTCTTATGCAAATTATGTCTAGTGCCTTTACTATTATGTCTTTATCTCCTTACACTAAAAAGCTTATATGGGGAGCGATGTTAATTTTAGTACTAGGAATGAACTATTTTATTAATAAGATGTATGCAAAGTATAGAAATAAAGGGAGGTATTAATGTGGATATCAGTGTTCGCTACAAGGAGTTATATCAGACTGTGATGAATGAACATATGGAAGTGTTCAAGAAACAAGACACACAGGAGCTGGCAGATGTTATTAACATTATAAAGGAAGCCCGGCGTATATTTGTAATGGGGGTAGGCAGAGAGGGAATTGCCAGCAGAGCATTTGCCATGCGCCTAATGCATCTCGGTAAAGAGGTTCATTGGATATGGGATGATACCACCCCCGGCATGGGAGAAAATGATCTTTTTATTGTAACCACAGGTTCAGGAAAAATAGGCCATATCCATTATGTAGTTGAAGAAGCAAAAAAAACAGGTGCCAAAATTTTGGTAGTAACAGGAGGACCAAACGAAAAGACTGCTAAGCTGGCAGATCAGGTACTTTTTGTACCAGCCAGTGTATTTAACGGTACAGATAGCAGGCTTGTTCCATCTGTTCAGCCAATGGGTAACCTATTTGAACAACATTTATTCATGTTGTTTGATATCATTGTAATGCTTCTGGAAGAGCAGATGGAAATTAAACATGAGGATATGGAAAAGAGACATAGGAATATAGAATAATTCTGGAACGGCGTCATTTCCATGTTTTCTCAAATGATTTGGGCTTTTGCTTATAGCTTAAATGCTGTTATGCAAAAGCCCCTTTTTTAAAGCAGTAATAAAATTCAATACCCTAGCTAAACCTTCTTTTATACTCCGATGGCAGCATACCCACATATTTTTTGAATTTCTTGGTAAAGTAATCTGTGCTGGTAAAGCCCGACAGCTCGCAGGCCTGACTGACAGAAAAACCCTTTTCCAGGTACTCTCTTGCCTTTTCAATACGGCGCTTGTCTAGATAAACATTAAAATGATCACCGGTTTCCCTGGCAAAGAGCTTGCCAAGATAGGCGCTGTTATATCCGAAGATATCCGCAATGCTTTTGAGCTTCAGTGGTGCTGAGAGATTTTCATCTATGTACTGGCGGATTCTTTGGCAAGGGTTGCCCTGGGAGTCTAATTTGATAAAGCTGATTGCCTTCTGCAGCTGAGTGCTGAAGTAGGCTATGCTGTCGCAAAGGTAACGATCTGTGTAAAGGTGGGCTGTGAATTTTTCCTTGTCGGCTATTTCACATTCCAGCTTGGGATAATGGGTCAGCAGCTTTGAGCAAATCTGTGTATAGCAGTTCAGAAGGATGAAGCCGATGCTGTCCCTCGGAGGCTTACGTGTTATAAAGTAAGTTTGCAATGATTGGATGCATTTTTCCACCTCTGCATTCTGCAGCAGAAGTATATGATCAATTAATCTTTCGGTCAAGGATATCAAATTAATGGAATCAGGCTCGCTGCCCTGTTCGGGCAGGGAAGCGGCCGACAACAATTGGTTGTTTTTCTTTTTGTAGTAATAGATATCCTGATAGATGCTCTGTGTTTCATTATATAAATCGCTTAGCCTTTCATGGTTTTCGGCTCTTGAGCTGATGATGGCAATCAGGGATGAATGTGGGTTTTTATCCCAGTAGCCCTGAAGCTGCTTGAATAGAGCCTGCTTCTGGCCGTGACTTGTCAGTACCAATACCAGCTGCTCTCCGGAGATGACGGCAGAGATGTATCTTTTTTTGAGCTCGGCAAGCAATCCCTTTTGCTTTAGATCCTTGTCATTATCTATATAGTGAAGGGATACCAGCCTGTAATAGCAGGAATCGAGCTTTAAATTATAAATATTTCCAATGTCAGGGTTATAGGTAATATCACCAAGCAGTATGCTGGTGAGAATTCTGTTCTTTGCCAAATGGGCGGGCTGGTTGCTGTATATTGAAATAAGCCTTTCCTTTTGCAGCTCATCCAGAGCTTTGAGCACAGCCTCCTTCAGCAGCTCAGGATCTACGGGCTTAAGCAGATAGGAGGTGACATCACAATCTATGGCAGACTTTGCATATTCAAAATCGGAGTATCCGGTAAGAATAATAATCCTGCCGACGAAGTCATTTTCCCGGGCTTTCTTTGCCAAAGAAAGCCCGGACATGTTTTCCATCTGTATATCCAGCAGAACCAGCTCAGGATTTTCGGCCAAAATGATTTCAAGCCCCTCCATACCGTTTTCGGCTTCAAAAAATTCGGTGAAGCCATATTCCGGCCAGGGAATTATAACCTGGAGCCCTTTTCTGATTAATGGTTCATCATCTATAAACACTACCTTCATACGCTACACCTCTTTGTATGGAATCAGTACGGTAACAGTGGTTCCCTCGCCTTCGACACTATCTATATGCAATCCGTATTCGTGACCATAATACAGCTTAATACGGTTATTGACATTATTTAATCCGATATGGGGGGCAGCAATTGTATCCTTGACCAATGACAATTCCCTTTTTAGCTCCTCAAGCTTTTCTGCCGGTATTCCACAGCCGTTGTCGGAAATTGTTATTATCAGATTGTTGTTGCGGGTAAAAACGTTAATCTTAATCATGCCACCCCTTTTTTTAGTGGAAAAGCCATGCTTTACCGCATTTTCCACGATTGGCTGCAGGATAAATGGCAACAGGACAATCCTATGCAGGTTCAGGTTTGGATGAACATGAATAGAGTAATTCAGTTTATCCTGGAAGCGAAAATGCTGTATTTCAAGATAATCCTCAAGATGCTTCAGTTCCTTATCCAACGTGGTGGTTGTGGAGGGGGTTTCCAGCAGGTACCGCAGGGTTTGGCCTAATTTGAAAATAATATTATTCAATTCCGTCTGATTTGCCAGCAGAGCATGCATTCTGATGGTTTCCAGGGTATTAAAAAGAAAATGCGGATTTATCTGACTGGCCAGCAGCTCAAATTGCATTTGCTGTTGACGAAGGGCAATCTGATCCTTTTCCTTTTGCTCCTTTAATATTCTCTCATGCAGCTCCTGAATTTCGGTAATGGTTGCCTTCATATCCTGGAAAAGCTGGCCAAGCTCATCCGTTCCCAAATAATAATCCTCTATTTTTAGGTTACCGCCGGCAATTTTATGCATCTGCTCTCTTACGATCATAAGTCTGCTGCTGTATCTGTTTGAGAAGGATACAAATAAAAGCAATGGCACCAGGGTTACAATCACTATTATGCCGGATATAATAATCAGCGTCTTCATAATTTGCTGATAATCATTGCTGATGGTGGTAATATGAAAGATTTGCTTCGAGGAAAAGGCATTTAATGTACTTTCCATTGCCATGATCCTGCTGTTGTTAAATTTATATATGGATGAGGAATAGCCCCGGAGCTTCTCCAGCGGAGTTAAGTTTAAAAATTTTCCTATATAGGTTTTGTCGGTTGAATAAAATATGTAGCCGTCATCCAGGGTCAGGTAGGTTGACTGCAATTGATCATGATTTATCAGTGAGAAATAGCTGTTGCTTATTCCTATTGCCAATATGGCGTAATTGGACGAATTGGGGATAGTGATTTTACGAAGCAGGTACAGGATTGCATCATTGGAGATGGAATCTGTATGTATCCAGGTGATTTCGGCCTGATTTTGTGATAATGTCAGGTACCAGTCTGTCCTTTTGGTTTTTTCAGTAATCTGATAATACCTGCCGGATGAAGCAACTGTCGGATTGCTTATATATAACCGGATGTCAGCAATTTCAACATGATTACTTATAAATTCATTAAGCAGTGTAAAATCCCTGTAGTCCGAGTATACATCCTTTTGGTCGGTATATTCTGTTGAAATTATCCTCAGCAGGTCCTCATCTGAGGCAATAATTTTTGAAATAGAGGTTGCCAGGCTTGTAACAGACATAAGCATAGAGCGGTTTGTCTGGTTATTGGACTGAATCTGGGAGTCTGAAAGTGCAAGCAGTCTTTCCCTGGTTTCTGTCAGAAGATACAGGCTTAATACTGTTATAGGCAGAATGGCGCAGAGGGTATAAAGAATTATCAGTTTTTTCTTCAGGTATATATTATTCATTCTTTTGCTTATGTTATTTAAGAAAAATTGCATATGCAGCCTCCGATGGGGGTTAGCTTTATAGTATAACGCATCTATATTTAAGTTTACCGAATTTTTTGTATATTTCAACTACATTTATAACCGTTATGAACCGAATGATTGTAAGAAGTGACATATATAGTTAAGCCGGAATGCTGATATCTTAGCTTAAGGCTGTTATATCATACAATAAAAACAAAATAAATGGCAATATTTTCGGAATTATGCTATTATATAAGGGAAAGGATATTTCAAACGGATTAGGAATAAGGGTGTGAGTAAGTGAAAGAAGGGTACATATTAAAAGTGGCAAAAAGCTTGATATCCTGTATTGTCTTTGCCGGTCTTATGCTTTTTGTCTCTTGCGGTGAAGAACAGGGAGAGCTGCTTACCCTGGAGGTTTACGCCGGACGGGCCAATTATCAGGGGATGCAGAAGGGCTGGTACGGCAAAATAGTTAAGGACAAGTTTAATATGGAATTTAATATAATAGCCCCGAATATATCTGGAGGCGGAAATCTGCTTTTTGAATCCCGCTTATCGGCCGGTAAGGTGGGAGATATTGTGATCACATCCTATGATAATATGACGGCCTGCGTGCAGGCGGGAATTTTGGCAGATTTAACATCATATCTAAAGACAACAACTTATCTGAAGCAATATTTGGATGTGATAAAAACAGTCAATGAACGCCTGGGCTATGACTCTATCTATATCATTCCGACCTCCATGTCTACCATGCCGCCGACAGAGCCTATGCTATACGGGGCAGGTCCGGAGCTGGCCTCATATATGCCCTGGAGCTATTATAAGGAAATAGGGTGTCCTGATATAAAAAATGAGCAGGACCTTTTAGACGCTCTTGCCCTGATGCAGGCAAATCATCCATATAATGAGAATGGAGATAAGGTTTATGCCTTTTCATTGTTTAGGGATTGGGATGTGGGGCATATGAGCCTGGCTGCAAATATGGCCCGCTCATACGGTTATGTTTGCACAGTTCCTACAATTTTTACATCTGCAGATTTAAGTAAAATCAGCCCGTTAATTGAGGATAACGGTATTTACTACCGGATGCTGCATCTTTATTTTGAAGCTAATCAGAGAGGGCTGTTGGATCCGGAATCCGGAGTACAAAGCTTTGCCACCATGTATGAAAAAGCGCAGAACAGACAGGTTATTTATCTTTGGTGGGCCTGGATGCCCGGTAACTATGATGACGGAAGCCTGATGGAAAGATACGTTTTTATTCCTGTAAGTACGGAGCCGGTAGTATGTGATGGATTCAGAAAATATGGTGATGGCTATGCCTATGCCATCGGCAAGAACACAAAGGATATTAAAAGAGTGATAGATTATTTGGACTGGACAGCTTCCCCGGAGGGTATGATGTACTTCTGGGCGGGTCTGGAGAATGTAGGCTATACATATGATGAGAATGGAAAGCCTGTTTATACTTCGTTTTCAATGGAAGCCTGGCAAAACGGCCTGACTGTAAGTGAGGAGTATGGAGGAGGAACCTACGCTGAAGGGTATTGCCAGTTCAACGATAGTATCGTTGAGAAGAAGGATATTAATCCGGAAACAGGCGAACCATATCATTCGGAAAACTGGTCCTCAACTTTGGCCGGAAACAGAGGAGTGGCTTCAAGGGAATGGTCGCAGCATTTCGGAGCCAATACGGCTGTCGAATATTTAATTAAAAATAATCTTTTGGATGTTATAATAAATACCGATTATCTGCCGGCTAAGGAATCAAGGGAACTGCAGCTGATAAGAGATAAGTGCGGTTCCTTAATCAAGGAATATTCCTGGAAGATGGTTTTTGCAGAGTCTGAGGAGCAGTTTCGTGAGTACTGGCGCACACTGAAGGAGCTGCTCTACCATAATGGTTATGAGCAGGTGGAAGCAGTAGATTTGCAGGCAATTGAGCTAATGAGGGAGCGCAGAGAAGCTGTTTTAGCAGGGCTTGCGAATGAAGAAAAGAAATAGAATTATTGGCTTCATTATATAAATATATATGTACTTATTGGCATCAGAGAAAAGGAATAGGAGTATACCGAGTGTCGCAAATAACCTTATACGTTATATGCGACGCTTTTTTATTTGTGCGTCATGGGCGTGTTCTTCCGGCGGGCGTATGTCAACAAAGCATGACATGACCTGGCGGTGCACATTTCTTATTTAGTACAGCCTGCGTATTTTGTCGCTTGCTGTAATGACTAATTTTTACGGGTGAGCCTAAAATTTTATGGGTTCGATTTTGACGAAAAATCGAATAAACTAGCCTTAGAAATGATACCAAGATGTTGATATATCTGATAGTTAATATGTGTGAAATAAGAATCTTCATACTTGACGGCAGCATGGAGGATTTATATGAAACACACTGCAAGGAAATTGTTGGTTATTTTGGGAGTATTGGCTGCGATAGTTATATTTTTCGTAATATTGGGCATGCAACCGGCGGAAAGCTTTCATAAAAAGTATGAAGGCTATGAGCTGTCTGTTGATGTGCAAGGCGCCACAAGAGAGGGTACATACAAAAAATATCTGAGCCTTCATGAAGGAGCAGCTCGTCCTGCTGCAGATATAAGGGTGGATCTGCTTAACTATACCCTGGCTGAGGGTGTGGAAAGCCTTCCGGAATTTGAAGGTGAAAAAAATGTACTTTTTACAAACCAGGATTCCACTGTGACCTGGGAAGTAAATGTGGATGAAGAGGGATTTTACAATATATATATAGAATACCTGGCGGCAGAGTCCAGGGGTACTGCAGTAGAACGGGCCGTATATATCAATGGCGAAATACCCTTTGAGGATGCGGCTAATATTGTATTTACGAGAATGTGGAAGGATGGCGGCGAGGTAAGAAGGGACAATCAGGGAAATGAAATCCGTCCGACTCAGGTGGAGGAATTTGCCTGGCAAAAGGCTTACTTCAGGGATGATATGGGCTATAATGTCGAGCCCTATCAATTCTTTTTCAGTAAGGGAAAAAACACGCTTACCCTGAAGGCCGTCAATGAACCAATGGCAATTAAAGAGCTTGTTCTTAAGTCTGTAAAAAGTATACCGACCTATGAGGAGTATGCAGCCTCCCATAAAGCCGGCAAGGCTTCTGATCTGGCTATGAACTATATGCAGATAATTCAGGGGGAGGATTCCAGCCTTCGTTCCGAATCTTCGCTTTATGCCAGATATGATCGGTCCTCTGCCAGCACCAAACCCTACAGCGTAAAAAATACTATTTTAAACTATATAGGCGGTGATGCCTGGAGAAATGCCGGTCAATGGATTGAATGGGAATTTAGCGTTCCTGAGACAGGATATTATTATATAACGATAAAGGGCAGGCAGAATTATTCAAGAGGAAGTGTATCCAGCCGCAGTGTATACATTGATGGTGAGATTCCCTTTGATGAGATGAAGGAGATTTCCTTTGCTTACAGCAATGACTGGCAATGTATCACCCTGGCTGATGAAAATGGCGCTCCCTATCGCTTTTATTTGACAGAAGGAGCCCATACGATAAGACTGGAGGCTACCCTGGGAGCTATGGGAGAGCTTCTTGGACAGTTGGAGGATTCCACATATCGTCTGAATCAGATTTACAGAAAAATCCTTATCTACACAGGAGCAAATCCTGATAAATACAGGGACTATCACATCGATAAGGTATATCCTGAGGTAATTACTGCAATGGAGCTGGAATACAGGAGGCTGTATAAAATCGTGGATGACATGGTGGCTTTAACCGGTCAAAAATCCGACAGGATAGCAACAGCCCAGACTCTGGCCCAGCAGCTGGAACGTTTTACAAAAAGGCCGGATAAGATTACAGTGGAATTTACCAACTTTAAGGATAATATCACAGCCCTGGCCGGTGCAATACTTAACATGAGCGAAAGCAAGCTGGATATTGATTACATAGTTGTCAGCGGTGAGTCGGCAAAGATTCCGGAGGATAAGGCAAATATCCTTGACAAGATAATCCATGAGATACGATCCATTTGGGCCTCCTATTTTGTGAATTATGATGCCGTAGGAGATGTATACAGTGAGGATGATGAAGACCTTATCAAGGTATGGGTCTTGTCCGGACGGGACCAGGGAACCATCTTGAAGACTATGGTGGATGATACATTTACACCTGATACAGGAATAAAGGTAAATGTGGAAATAGTAGCTGCAGACGCCCTGCTTAGCGCAGTTGTGGCGGGTAGAGGACCGGATGTGGTCTTAAGCGTCGGAGCAGACCAGCCGGTAAATTATGCCCTTCGCAATTCGGCGGAGGATTTGACACAATTTCCGGATTACAGGGAAGTATTTGCCGAATACACAGCCAGCTCCTATGAACAGTATAAATTCAACGGTGGCATCTATGGTATACCGGAGACCCAAACTTTTAATGTGCTGTTTTATAGAAAGGATATTCTGGAGGAATTAGGGCTGGAAATTCCCCAGACCTGGCAGGAGCTAATCGAAATGCTGCCTACAATCCAGGGAAGCAATATGAGCGTCGGTATTCCGTCGGCGGCAGGAAGCAGCATCAGTGCCGGTGCCAGTACGTCAATTTTATCCAATGCCCCTGATTTATCATTGTATATCAGCCTTCTGTACCAATACGGCGGGGATCTGTATAACGAGGAAGGCACAAAAACCATTGTAAATGACGAAGCTGGAGTAAAGGCATTTGATGAATATACCAGGTATTTTACCGATTATGGAATCCCGGTTTATTTTGATTTTGTCAGCAGATTCCGTTCAGGTGAAATGCCGCTTGGAATAATGCCATACAATACCTATAACACACTGATGGTTTCCGCTCCGGAGATCAGAGGTCTGTGGGACTTCACCCTGATACCGGGAACCCTAAAGACCGATGAAAATGGAAATGAGTATATAGACCGCACATGTGTAATAGTCGGCAATGCCACTATGATGATAAAAATTGAAGATGAGGCAAGAAGGCAGAAGGCCTGGGAGTTCATGAAGTGGTGGGCTTCTTCCCCCACCCAGGTTCGCTTCGGTCGTGAAATTGAAGCTCTGCTGGGGTCCTCCGCCAGATATAATACCGCCAATATAAAGGCCTTCAGTCAGCTGGCCTGGAGCGCTAAGGATATAGAAACCTTGCTTGCCCAGTGGAATCAGACGGCAGGAATCCGGGAGGTACCGGGCGGTTATTATACAGGCCGTCATATAACCAATGCAGCCCGCAAGGTTATCAATAAAAAGGTGGATCCAAGGGAAACCATAATCGATTATACGATTGCCATCAACGAGGAGCTGAAAAAGAAGCGAATTGAGTTTGGCCTTGAGCCTGAAATGGGGGTTAAACAGTGAAAAATTACCTTCACAGATACATAGTCTGGCGAAAATATAATTTCAATATAGCTGTAAGAAAAGCTAAAAGAAGAAAAATATGCTATATCTTTCTGGCTCCTTATGCCTTGCTCTTTATTTTGTTTTACATTTTGCCGGTGATTATTTCAATATTCTACAGCTTCAGCTATTACAACATTCTGGAGCCTCCAAGATATATAGGGCTGCGAAATTACATCAGCCTGATTTTGCAGGATGATGTCTTTCTGACAGGAGTAAAGAATACCTTCCTGATAGCGATAATCACCGGCCCTCTTGGATATATTGCGTCATTTATTTTTGCATGGCTGCTGAATGAGCTTCCAAGATGGCTGCGCAGCATAGCGGTGGTGGTCTTTTACGCGCCAAGCATCGCCGGAAATGTTTATGTTATTTTCTCAATCTTCTTCCGTGGTGATGCATATGGCTATGTAAATGCATTCCTTATGGATTTGGGAATAATTGATGCGCCTATTTTGTGGCTGGTTAATCCCGATTATATGCTGCCCATCTGTATGCTGGTGATTTTGTGGATGAGCCTGGGAACCGGCTTCCTCTCCTTTGTTGCCGGACTTCAGGGGATTGATAAAACCCTGTATGAAGCAGGCTGTGTGGACGGAGTAAAAAACCGCTGGCAGGAATTATGGTATATTACACTTCCGAACATGAAGCCTATGCTGATGTTTGGAGCAGTAATGTCCATAACCCAGGCCTTTGGCGTATGTGAGGTTACCATGGCTCTTTGTGGCTTTCCAAGTACGGATTATGCAGCCCGTACCATAGTGACCCACCTGTTTGACTATGGATATGCAAGATTTGAAATGGGATATGCCTCAGCCATAGCCACCCTGCTGTTTCTGATAATGATTTTGTGCAATAAAGCAATACAAAGCCTGTTAAGAAGAGTGGGAACCTGATATGAAGAAAAAGGAAGTTAGAGCAAGAGGTTATAGGAAAAAAATATTTAAAAGAAGAAGGCCGAACCGGTCCAGAGCAGGAGACTTTTTTATATATCTGTTTCTGGCGCTGGTATCGGCAGGCATGCTCTTTCCATTGGTGTTTGCAGTCAGCAGTGCCCTAAAGCCTCTGGATGAACTGTTTAAATTTCCTCCAAGGCTCTTCCCCCAGAACCCAACGCTGGATAATTTCTTCGATCTGTTTGTTACAATGGGGAAATCCTGGGTGCCCTTTGGCAGATACCTTCTTAATACTGTGACAATAACTGTTGCAGGTACTGCCGGACATTTGATTGTTGCATCCATGGGAGCATATGTACTGGCAAAATATGATTTTCCGGGTGGCCAGACCTTTTTCAGACTGGTTACCGTGGCCTTGATGTTCAGTGGTTATGTAACTGCCATTCCTAACTATCTGATCATAAACAGACTGGGATGGGTGGACACCCATTGGGCGATTATCGTGCCTGCCTTTGCTGCTCCAATTGGACTGTTCTTAATGAAGCAGTTTATGGAGGGCTTGCCCATGTCCCTGATTGAGTCGGCAAAAATCGACGGGGCAAATGAATGGAAGGTGTTTTTCAGGATTGTAATGCCCAATGTAAAGCCGGCATGGCTGACTCTGATAATCTTCTCGGTGCAGAACCTTTGGAATAACAGGGCGGCTACCTTTATTTATTCAGAGGAAAGAAAAACTCTTGTGTATGCCCTTCAGCAGCTGGTAAACAGCGGTGTTGCCAGGACCGGACAGGCGGCAGCAATAACGGTTGTAGTTATGATGGTACCGATAATCATATTTATCCTTTCAGAGAGCCAGATTATAGAGACCATGGCCAGCTCCGGCCTGAAGGAATAATGGGGGATGAAAGATATGAAAAAATGTCTGGTTAGATTGTCAGCCTGCCTGTTATCTGTATTTATGAGTCTGAGCCTTATTCCTCCTGCATGCGTACGGGCCGCTTTAGGATATACATACAATTATGACTGGTGGGGAGATGTCCAGTTTTCTCCGGATGCCTATGAGGTAGTGGGAGTATATACCGCCAAAGATCTTGGGCTGGATATGGATTTTAATTCCCCTTCAGGAATGTTCATACATGAAAACAGAATTTTCGTATGCGATACCGGAAACAACCGCATTATTGAATGGGAGAGAACAAAAGCCGACAGCTTTTCATTGGTCAGAATTATTGATGAGTTTAAGGGTGATGTTGAGAATACCACCTTCTTGGGACCTACGGATATTGCTGTTTCGGCAGATGGCTATTTGTTTATCTGTGATAAAAACAATGGAAGAATACTGAAGCTGGATCAGGATTTGAACTTCGTTATGGAAATTACAAAGCCCACAGACGAAACCTTTGACCAGTCCCTTGACTTTTTGCCCCACAAGCTGACGGTTGACAGTGCAGGCCGGGTTTACTGTGTGGCTACCAACGTAAACAAGGGCTTGATTAAATTTGAAGCTGATGGCAGATTTGCAGGTTTCCTGGGTGCTACACCGGTAACATTCGGCTGGACGGATTATATCTGGAAGAGGCTTGCCACCAGGCAGCAGAGGGAACAGATGGAGTCCTTTGTGCCGACCGAATATGACAATCTGTACATGGATTATGAGGGCTTCATATATGTATGCACAACCAATGTATCCGCGTCTAATTTATATTCCGGAAAAACAGATGCCATCAGGAAACTTAACATGATGGGCAATGACATTCTCATAAGAAACGGAAACCATCCAATTATAGGTGACATCTATTTTGACGAAGGTGGCGGTTATTCAGGACCATCACTTTTGACGGACATAACGGTCTTTGACAATGATGTGTATGTAGCTGTAGACAAGGTAAGAGGCAGACTGTTTGCCTATGACGATCAGGGCAGGCTTTTGTATGCATTTGGTGGCAACGGAAATATAGATGGCTATTTTAAGCAGCCCATCGCCCTTGATCATATGGAAAAGGATTTATTTGTCCTGGACTTGAGGGATCGCAGTATTACGGTGTTTACACCGACCGAATATGGCCGGCTTATTTTTCAGGCAATTGAACAGTTCAGAGCAGGTGAGTATGCGGCCTCAGGCAGGACATGGGAGGAAATTAAAAAGAGAAACGGCAATTACGATCTTGCATATATCGGTATAGGACGCTCGCTTCTAAGACAGGAAAAATACCGGGAAGCAATGGATTATTTTGAATCTAAGTGGGACGATGAGAATTACTCCATGGCCTTTAAGCAGTATCGAAAGGAATGGGTGGAGGAAAATATTGTTCTTGTTTTCCTCCTGGCATTTGCAGTCCTGTGCCTTCCCCTGATAATAGGACGTATAAGGAAAATTAAGCATATACTGGATACTTCGGATTTATTTAAATAAAGTCTGATTTTGGATTGGAGGCAGACATGATAGTTGCATCGGGTAAAAAAGAAAAATACAGGCACTATCTGAAGACCTTGCGCTTTGCACTTTATTGCATCAGTCATCCTATAGACGGATTTTGGGATCTGACTCATGAAAAAAGAGGCTCTATCGCAGCGGCCAATACCATATTGATTTTAACCCTGGCGGCCAGAATCGCAAAATTGCAGTTCACAAGTTTTATTTTCAATAAGGTCTATTGGCCGGAGGTAAATATTTTCCTCTATCTTGCGAGCATTCTTTTCCCTTTGGCCCTTTGGTGCGTAGGGAACTGGGGGCTTACAACCCTTTTTGACGGCAAAGGGCGCCTGCCTCAGATATATATGGCTACCTGCTATGCCTTTACTCCTTATCCCTTAATTCAATTCCCTCTGATTTTTCTCAGCAACATTGTTACCAAGGATGAAGGGGATTTTTACGGAGTATTGAGTGCAATATCAATTTTTTGGTGTGCAGTCTTGATTATATTGGCCATGATGCAAATTCATGAATATAAGCTGAGCAAAACGATACTTTTTTCCATTGGCACAATATTTGCCATGTTGGTGATGGTTTTTATTCTGCTGTTGTTCTTCAGTATGGTTAGTCAGGGAGTTGCCTTCTTTATTTCGATAGGCAAGGAGATTTTATTCCGATTGTAGCAGCTTGGAGGAGAAAGAATAATGAATACAAAAACAGTGCGTAGAAACAGGCATAAGGGTATCAACCCAAGGACAATAAAAATAATCGGCTTGATATTTGTTCTTCTGCTTTTTGGCGCGGCTGTATTGCTGATCAGATACTGGGAGGAGGAGAAGGAGGCAGAGGAAATTATCAAGGTTAACAGATATGATGGAGAAGAAAAGACCTATGTACTGGAGAGCGAAAAGCTGCTTTTTGAACTGGATTCACAAACAAGCTATTTTAAAGTAACTATGAAAGAAAATGGAGAAGTCTGGTATTCCAATCCTCTGGATGCGGCAAATGATCCACTGGCCTTAACCACTGAGAAAAACAAGCTTCGCTCCACATTGCTGTTGACCTACAGCAATGTCAATGGAGTGGATACGGTTCTGGATAACTATGCCTACAGCATTGAACACCAGATTTACCAGATAGAAGAGGGCGCAGATTATATTAAGGTTTACTACTCAATAGGAAATGTTGAAAAGGAATTCATAATACCTGCAGTAATTGAAGAAGACAGAATGAATGCCGTTCTTGAGGCGGTGGACGTCAATGCAAGAATGATTATTAACGATTATTACAAAAAATATGATCTTAATAAGCTGGGGAAAAAGGATAACAGAGAGGAGCTGCTGGCACGTTTCCCTTCTTTGGAGCAGGGAGCTATATATGCACTGCGGGATACAACAAAGGATAATATGAAGAAAAAGCTTGAGGAGATATTTGCCGGTGTTGGTTATACCTATGAAGAGTATCTGGAGGACAAGGAGAAGGATAAGGCAGTTAAAAGCTCCGATAAACCTGTATTTAATATCAATGTAATTTACCGGCTTAAGGGTAATGAGCTGTTGGTGGAAGTTCCCTTTGATGAAATTGAATACAAAAAGGATTATCCTATCTATAATCTTTGTATTTTGCCATATTTCGGGGCGGCGACAGAGGCTGATGTTGGCTTTATGCTGGTACCTGAGGGTGGAGGAGCCCTGATTAATTATAATAATGGCAAGCTGGCACAAAGCAGCTATTATGCTGATATGTATGGATGGGATATGGCACTTGACAGGGATGCGGTTGTACATGAAACAGAAAACTATTTCAATGTTTTTGGAGCGGCAAATGAAGCAGCATCCTATATATGCATTCTGGAGGATGGAGCCCCCTATGCATCCATCAGAGCGGATATCAGCGGACGGGGCAACAGCTACAACTATGTAAATGCTGTTTATTCCATGGTTCACAGAGAGCAATATGACATTTCGGACAAATACAATGGAAACATGTATGTGTATGAGCCCGGTTTGCCACAAGGCGAGCGAATAGTTCAAAGATACCGCTTTGTTAATTCCGGCGATTATGTAGATATGGCGGCAGAGTATAGACAGTATCTGCTTGAAAAATACGGGGATGCCTTTATAAGGAATGAAGATGAAGAGGCGCCGGTGGTCATTGAAATAATTGGCGCTGTCGATAAGGTTGATCAGGTTTTTGGAATTCCGGTATCAAAGCCTCTGGAGCTAACAACATTCAATGAGGCTGCTGCAATTATTGCCCAGCTGCATGATGATGGGCTGACAAACATGTCTGTTAAGCTAACCGGCTGGATGAATGGCGGTGTTCAGCAAAAAATTTTAAAATCAGTCAAATTGGTAGGTGAGCTGGGTAGCAAAAAGGACCTTATAAACCTTATCAATCAAGGATATAAGCTGGGGATAGACATATATCTGGACGGAGTTACCTCCTATGCCTATGACAGTAATTTCATGAACGGCTTCTTTGTATTCAGGGATGCCGCCAGATTTGTCAGTAAGGAAAAAGCTGAGCTGTTTAAATACAGCACGGTTACATATGGAAAAAGATATGACCTGCCTTCCTATTATTTGCTTAAGCCGTCGGTTATTCAGGAAATGACGGATAATCTTGCCCAGGCGGCAGCCTATTACGCCGCCGGAGTCTCCCTGCGGGATTTGGGCAATGATTTGTCCTCCGATTTTAACAGGGATGAGCCGGTAAGCAGGCAGAAGGCAATGGAAATACAGATAGAGCAGTTGAGGAAGATTAAGGACAAAAAAATACACATTATGGTTAATTCAGGGAATGATTATACACTTGGCTATAGTGATATGATCGCCGACATGGATCTGACCGGCTCCAAATATGGCATTATCGACCGAATGGTACCCTTTTATCAGATGGCAATCCATGGATACGTAAATTATTGCGGAAAGGCCCTGAATTTAGCCGGAAATGAAAACTATGAGCTGCTAAAGAGCGCAGAATATGGGGCGGGCCTTTCATTTACCCTGATGGATGAAAGCGCGTTTACATTGCAAAATACCCTCTATACACAATATTTTGGGGCGGAATACTCGGCCTGGCACAAAAGGCTGGTGGATATTTATACAAGGTATAATCAAGAGCTGGGCCATGTCTTTAATCAGAAAATGGTGGACCACAAATATCTGGATGACAGGCTTACCTGTACCGGCTACGAGGATGGAACCAGGGTGTATGTAAATTATGATTATGAGGATAAGATTACTGATGATGGAAGGGTAGTTCCGGCAAGAGATTATTTGGTTGTCAGATGAGCAAATTCTTTAAGGAACAGGATGGTGGATTATGAGCAGGCAGAAGAAACCGGTGGGTCTTGAAAAACGTAAGGTGATCGCAGGATATTTGTTTACCCTGCCATTTACCCTGGGCTTTTTAATATTTATGGTTAGACCGCTTATTCAGTCCTTGTATATGAGCTTCAGCAATGTGGATGTCAGCGCAGGCGGCTTTAAGATTCTTTTTGCCGGACTGGTTAACTATATCAGGGCATTTACTATAGATATTGAATTTAACCGCCTGCTGGTGGAAGAAATTCTGCGTATGTGCATCAATGCCCCCGCAATTATTGTGTTCAGCTTCTTTTCAGCATTGATTTTAAATCAGAAATTTGTCGGACGCGGAATAGTAAGAGTTATATTTTTTCTTCCGGTGATTCTATCCTCTGGGGTTATTTTGGGAGTGGAGTATAATAACTCATTGTTGGCCGGTATGCAGGATATGATAGCAAACAGTAATGCAGGAACCAGCATAACAGGAGCAATCCAGAAAATTCTTGTAACCAGTGGTGTGGGTACCAGGGCTTTTAGAATAGTATTTGAAATTGTTGATGGTATCTATGATGTGGCTATTTCATCAGGAATACAGATAATCATATTCCTCTCCGGCCTGCAGACCATACCTCACAGTATGTATGAGGCTGCGGAAATTGAGGGATGTACTGCATGGGAAAAGCTGTGGAAAATCACCTTCCCGATGATAAGCCCCCTGTTTTTGGTAAACTGGGTATACACCATAGTAGATTTCTGCATGAGATCGGACAATCAGGTGATGGAGAAAATCAGATCAGAAATGGTGGTTCAGATTAATTACGGTTTCTCCTCTGCAATGGCGTGGATTTACTTCGTTATTGTAATGGCGATTATAGCTGTAAGCTCATTTATTATCTCCAAGGGGGTGTATTACTATGACGAGTGAAAATGAAGCTATGGACGGACTGCTTCAGAGCAAATCCTATTGGGAGCGCAACCGCCTGTCGGAGGGTTACCTTTTAAAGAAGTCTATAAAGGCAGTAGTAGTTCGGATTTGCAGAGCGACCCTTTTGTTCGGTATGTGCTTTTTGATCCTGCAGCCTATTATCGGCAAGCTTTGCGTAAGCCTGATGGCAGAAGAGGATTTGTATAACTCCATGGTCATCTACGTTCCGGAGAATTTCACCCTAGCTAATTATCAGCTGGCGGCAGACTTTATGTCATATGGTGAATCCTTGAAAAATACTATAATCATTTCGCTAACCACAGCCGCTGTGCAAATATTTATGTGCATGCTGGTGGGCTATGGATTTGCCAGGTTTAATTTCCATATAAAAAAGCTCCTGTTTGCATGTGTAATACTGGTAATCATAATACCCCCACAGACAATTTCAACCTCCCTTTATCTGCATTTCAGGTATTTCGATATTGTCGGCATTTTTAAGGCACTGACAGGTACAAGCATAAACTTAAGAGATTCGGTAATCCCCTATTACCTGATGAGTGCCGGCTGTATGGGCTTAAAAAGCGGTCTGTATATTTTTATGTTTAGGCAATTTTTCAGAAATATTCCCAAGGAGCTGGAGGAGGCGGCATATGTGGATGGATGCGGGATATTTAGAACATTTATAAGTATTATGCTGCCTGATGCAAAGCCGATTATAACCAGCTGCTTTCTCTTTTCCTTTGTCTGGCAGTGGACGGATATCTTTTATACCAAGACATTTTTGGGGAATATCAAGCTATTGTCCAGGCAGCTTAGCATGATTGGAGACCGGCTGGATGCCTATGTGAAAATGACCTTAGGTGATGCAGGAGGAGCATCGGTTGGCTATACCAACTGTATTGTTTCTACAGGTACCCTGATGGTAATTGCTCCCCTGTTAATCCTCTACCTGTTTGCACAAAAGGGATTTGTTGAGAGCATAAGCAACACAGGTATAAAGATGTAAGCCTGATATCTTATTCTGCTTTGCTTTGTCGCATCAGGGGGATGCGTAGGCTAAGCGGAATGATATATAAAAAAGATTAAAGAAGGAGGATGCTAAAATGGTTAAAAGGTTTTTTGCTAAAGTCGTTTCAGTGTTTATGACAGCTGTGTTAACCCTCGGCCTGGTAGGCTGTGGCAGCAAAGACGCGGCTGACAATAACACACCGAAAAATACCGATGGGGATAGCCCAAAGGATACAACTGAAAAGAAAGTTGATCAGGTGTTTGATGAGGAAGAAATTGAACAGTACACAGTACTAAAGGACAGTGACGGTAATGTTTATGACCTGGGTGGCATGGAAATAATTATCCGTGACTGGTGGTCATCAGGTGAGGAGCCTGAGCCCAATAATGCCTATGAGGAAGCACGACAGGAGTGGCTGGAATGGATTCAGAAGACCTACAACTTCAAAATCAAGCAGTTAGGCATGAGTGACTGGGACTCAACACCAGAGGATTTTGTAAATTATGCAACTACAGGTGGAGATGAAAACTATTTATTTACCGTTTATCAGGGCAGCGCACTGGTAGCAGCCATGAACAGCGGTTTAATGTATGATCTTTCTACCCTGGATTGTCTGGATTTTTCACAGGATAAGTGGAAGAGCGGTGTACATAAGCTGCTTACCGGCAAGAATGGTGAAATTTATGGTATGAACGCCAATACTCCGGAACCCCGTGCAGGAGTATTCTTCAATAAGCGGCTGATTCAGGAGGCCGGCTACAATCCTGATGATTTATACAAGTGGCAGGAGGAAGGCACCTGGACTTGGGAGAAGTTTGTGGAAATCAGCGATGCTGTTCAGAGAGATATTGATAATGACGGTGTTGTCGACATATACGGCGAAACCTCACAGAGAGCGCAGATATACTCAGCTGCCGTTTATTCCAATGGTGGTGAATTTGTAGGAAAGGATGCAAACGGCAAATATGTAAATAAGCTTGAAACAAATGAAACTCTTGAAGCATTGAATTGGGCTATGGATTATATTATTAAGCATGAGCTTCCCGTACCTGCGGATGCAGCCTGGGACTGGTATGTATCTGCATTTAAGGAAGGAAAGGCTGCCTTTTGCGTGGATGACGGATATCGCTTCAATGATTTTGCTTCCATGGAGGATGACTGGGGCTTTGTATGCTTCCCTAAGGGACCCAATAAATCAGATTATACAAACTGCTATCAGGACAATGTAATCGTAATTCCTGCCTGCTATGATGCAGAAAAGGCCTGGAAGCTGGCCTTTGCCTATAATCTGTATACTGAGCCAATCAAGGGATTTGAAAATTATGAGGGCTGGAAGAGTGGCTATTATTCAAAAGCCAGAGATACTGAATCTGTTGATCTGACCCTGGCAAGAATGGTTAAAAACGGTATAGTTACCTATCATAATATGATTCCTAATCTGCAGCTCGGTGCGGATCTGCTTTGGTCTTTGGGCTATGCAGATGAAAGTGGAGAGGTTGCAACTCCTGCACAGCGGGCTGAAGCATTAAGAGCCACCTGGAATTCCTATATTGATGCAGCTAATAAGTAACAGGGATGGCTAAAGGATAAGAAAGGGAAGCGCTGATTGATGTTTCCCTTTCTTATTCTATAAAACAGTCACCATCATATGAATCATACCTTTGATATAAAGCTGAGGATTAATGCCTTTAGGCTATTTGTTTAATTTTGAGGGAGAAGATTTATGAAAAGGGAAGTTTACTGGCATTTACCGGGTCTATGTACCTTCAGATATCTGAATCAAATTCTGTTGAATCTAATGGAAAAATATCCTGAGAGGTTTAAAAAGGGATATAAAATAGGCTCTGTCTACGGAACCTTTCCGGGAGCCATCTGGAATGGTGGAAGAGCCGTATTTGGCATGACAGGTAAAGGAGATATCGAAAAAATTATCAGAGCCTACAACAGCAAGAAGGTAGCGGTCAGATTTACTTGGACAAATTCTTTATTGGAAGAAAAGCATTTATCGGATACCTACTGCAACCTGATTATGAGGCTAGCATCAAACGGGATGAATCAGGTGCTGGTAAACAAGCCGATACTGGAGGATTACATACGAAAGGAATATCCCAAATTTAAGATTATTTCCTCAACAACTAAGAGGATAGTGGACAAGGAAGCTCTGTTGGCTGAGCTGTCAAAGGATTATTATCTGATTGTGCTGGATTATGATCTTAATCATAATGAAAAAATATTGGCCCTGCTGGAGCCATATGCGGAAAAAATTGAAATTATGGTAAATGAGATATGTGTTCCGGGATGCAAAAAAAGACTGGAGCATTACCGCAACCAGTCACAGGCCCAGCTGGAGTTTGATACAACCCTGCCATTTCGCTGTCCGCATGATACGAAAAACAGAAGCTTTTCTGAATGCAGGAAGCGGCCGGCATTTATATCAAATGACGAGATTGACAGTTATATTGAAAGGGGCTTTGTAAATTTCAAAATAGTTGGAAGAGGGCTCTCGCAGGAATTTGTAAAGGATTCGTATTTGTATTTTTTGGTGAACGAACAGGACAGGGAATTTATCTCCGAGAAAATAGATAAAACAATGGATGAGCTGATGGCTCAGATGCGCAGATGAAAAGCAGGAAGCGACATAAAACATGGCAATAAAAAATATAATGAGGAGGAAACTATGAAAACTATAAAGGTTGGACTCTTGCTTGGACTGGTGCTGCTTTTGGGATTAGTCTTGCCGGGATGTAATAAGGCAAAGGATAACGAACCAAAGGATGCTGCTGTTGAGCTTTCACCAACAGTTGCTCCGGATGCACAGGAAGCAAAAGGCTCAGGTGATGAGTCCACGCAGCATGATGAAAAGGAGATGGCTGAAGCTGATATGAAGGAAGAGCTTATAATACATAAACCAACTGCAGGAGATATTGTTAACGATATTATTATAGGATGGAATCTTGGAAATTCCCTGGATAGCTACAGCGGTAATGTCACAGGGCTTGATACGGAGACCTGCTGGGGAAATCCCAGGATAACAAAGGAATTAATTGATATGGTAAAGGAGGCCGGCTTTAATGCAGTCCGTGTACCGGTCACCTGGTATAACCATATGGATGGGAAGCATAAAATTGATGATGCATGGATGAACCGGGTGGAGGAAGTAGTAAATTATGTACTTGATAACAATATGTACTGCATTATAAATGTACATCATGATACAGGAGAAAAAGGTTGGTTGAGAGCCAGCAGTAAAAATCTTGAGCAGAACAAGGAAAAATTTAAGGCCATTTGGGAACAGATAGCGGACAGATTTGGCGATTATCCGGACAAATTGCTGTTTGAAAGCTTTAATGAAATTCTTGATGATAAAAACAACTGGACAAATCCCGCTGCTGAGGCTCTTGATATTACAAATGAGCTGAATCAGCTTTTTGTAGACACAGTACGCGCTTCCGGCAAAAAAAACGATACCAGATGCCTTATTGTAAATACCTATTGCGCGGGCGCAGGAAGGGATATTGTTAAAGGCTTTACGCTTCCGAAGGATACGGTAAAGGACAAGCTGATTGTATCAGCGCACATTTACCAGCCCTATCATTTTACCTCGGAAACCTCACCGATAACCACCACATGGGGTGTCGGCAAAACAACTCTGGAATCCTATATTAAAAATATGTATACCTACTTTGTACAAAAGGGGATTCCGGTTATTATCGGTGAATTTGGGGCAGTTGACAAGAATAACAGGAATGAGCGCCAGTCATGGCTAAAATACTATGTAGATACCTGCAGCAACTATGGAATTAAATGCTTCTGGTGGGATAACGGTAATGAATATAAAATCTTTAACAGAAAAACTATGCAGATAGCAGAACAGGAGCTTATAGATATCATGCTTACTGAAGCAAAAGGCGGCGATTATGTGCTGGATCGGACCTTGTATGGAGATGCTGACGGAAATGGAATTGTAAATGATGAGGATCTGCTTTTGCTTCGGAAGTATCTGAAGGGAGAAATTGATAAGGTAGATAATTGTGATATGAATAAGGATGGAGTTATAGATGCTCTGGATGAGGAGCTTCTTGCAAATCAGCTTGAGCTGGCTGCCAATATGTGCGCCAATCCGAATAACTGGACCAGCTGGGTAAATACCGGCAATGGTGCCGCCGCTCAGATGAGCCATCTAGATAATGGAGTACAGATTGTAGCAACAAATAGCGGGAAAAATTCGTGGGATGTGCAGATGTCCTATACTAAGCTTATCCTTGAAGAGGGGGCAAGCTACAAAATTTCCTTCAACTACAGCGGAAGCCCCGCCCAAAGCATGCCCTTCCATATAATGCAGGATTATGGCGAGTACAAAACATACTTTAGCCATACATTGGAATATAAGGAAGAGCTGCAGCGTTATGAGGGAGTGTTTACCATGACGAAGGCTACGGACAGAAATGCCCGGATTACATTTGACTGCGGTGCAAGCAAGCTTGATGTCCCCTATACTGTTACAATTGAAAATCTGGTGATTATTAAGCTCAAGTAGGCCACGAACCAAAAATTGAAGTAATTCTTCTGCTTGGATCTAGTTAAAATTTTTTAAGAATATTTCTGTTATGCACTGCTTTCCTGTATATTCTTTTTGCTACTCTGAACAGAAGAGGATGCTATATGCTTCTTGCGGTATTCGGACGGGGTCATATTCATTAATTGAAGAAAGGCGCGGTTATAGTAGCTGATATTGTTAAATCCGTTGGAGATGGCAATATCAGTTACTTTTTTATTGGTACTGATGAGTTCATTACAGCTTTGAAGTATACGGTATCGTATCAGATATTGAAAGGGAGGCATTCCTGTCAGCTGTTTGAAGGAACGGCAAAATTGAGCTTCGCTCAGCGGCACCTGAGCCGCCAGCTCGCCTAAGGTCAGGCTTTTGTTATAATTGTCATGAAGATAGGCAATCACACCGGAGAGCTGCTGTGCAAGTGCAGGAAGAGCTTTTATGCTTTCAAGCCTGGATATGTGGTGATGATAAAGCCGGTCCCATATTAGGAAGGATAAACCACGAATATAAAGCTCATTAGTTTTTTCGGCTGAAAAAATGCGCTGCAGGTTAATGAGAATATCCTTTTGCCAGTCGACACTGTTGCGTAAAACTACTGCGCAGGACAGATTGTTGTGCATTACCGGGAGAATATAGGTTTGATAGGTGCGTGTGTCAAAGGATGAAAAGATTATATCCGAGGAAAATACAAAAGCCCTGAATACTACCTGAACCGAACCTGTATTGACGGCATGGTGCAATAATTTTGGAGGAATAAAAATTCCTTCTCCTGAATGAAGAATGTAGCTTTGACTTTCTATATGAAAGCATAGCTCACCTTCCAACAGCAAAAAAAACTCCATTTCATTGTGCCAATGCAGATATAAGGCAGGGTCAACGCCCAAAGGAATCTCAACATGATAGAGAGAATATGGAGCAGCTGCTGTCATATGGGTAATATTTTCATATAATTCGTTTTTATGTACCGGTTTCATAGAACCTCCTTGGAGCAAAACAAGGTTTACAAGGGTTTATACCGAAGATAACATGCCAATGGGCTCATGTCAATATTGTGTTAGTCGTGCGAATCTGAAGCTGGAACAGTTTATGATTGTTTAGCGATATTTGTGTATAGCCTGCAGCGCTGTAAAATAACGGATGTATAAATTATGTTAAAAAAACATAGTAATTACCGATTATTTTGCCGATTATCTTATTTTGCCGATTATCCTTTGATGCTGTGAATAATTAAGCAACATTATTTTCTTAAATTTAATAAGCTAATTAGTTTATCGTGAAAAAAATAATCCTCGAAATTAGCTTTTGTATATGTTATAATAAAACTGATTATATTTACAGTAGTACTATCAGGCAATTTAAATATTTAACCTTAACCCCAATATGGAGGAAGCTATGTTAAACAATGATAAAATCAGGCTGATGACCAAGCTTGCGCTTTATGAGAGCAAGACAGGCAAGGAGGACATCAGGCTCAGCAAATATTATAAACCCGATTATGTCAGGTATCAGGTTATAAAGTCTATTATATCTGCAACCATTGGATATGCGCTGATTTTGGCATTAATTATGCTGTATAAGTCAGAATATCTTATTAAGAATGCAGTGAAGCTGGATTATAAGACTATCGGCCTGTATTTGTTGGGTTTTTATATAATTATTGTTGCCATTTACGGTCTGTCCTCCATCGTTATATATTCAAGAAAGTATGATATCTCAAGAAAAAAGCTTGGACGGTATTACAAGCTTTTGAAGCGGCTGGAGAAAATGTACGGTGATGAGACGACCGATTCCAAGGTTTGAGGAGGAATAATACATGATGTCTTTATTGGTTTTCAGGGAGCAGGTAAAGAATTTTTATCATAGATATGATATATATATAATCCCTGTTGTTAAGTTTCTTTTTGCGCTTGTTACCATAGTCACAATTAACAAGGAAATAGGATATGATGCCCGCCTTAAGAGTTTGCCGGTTATTCTGGCACTTTCACTGCTGTGCGCATTTACGCCCTCTGCGGTGATGGTTCTTGTGGCGGCTTTGCTGGTATTAATTCATATTTTTTTCATTTCGCCTATTATTTCGGCTATAGTGCTGGTTTTCCTGATGATTATATATTTTCTTTATGCCCGATTTACACCTAACCTGGGTTATATAATACTTGCGATACCTATTCTGTATTATTTAAAAATCCCCTATACAATTCCGCTGCTGCTGGGTATCATATCGACTCCTGTGGCTATTGTTCCCACTGCGTGCGGAGTGCTGGTATATTATGTTTTTCAGGTGATAAATTCGGCAATCAGCGTGCAGGTGAATAAATCCGTGGATGATATACTGCAGCTGTATACCAATATTATTGACAGTGTTATTGGAAACAAGCAGATGGTTATGAGTATTGTCATATTTGCTTTGATGCTTATTGTTGTATATTATGTCAGGAGAATGAGGGTTGATTATGCCTTTGAGATAGCTATAGGGGCAGGAGCCCTTACCAGTATTCTGGGCTTTTTGATCAGTGATCTGATACTTGACAAGGCAGAACAGATATTGGCAATGATACTAGGTACTATAGTATCGGCCTTTATTGTGTTTATAGTTCAGTTCTTCCAGTTGACCCTTGATTATTCAGGGGTGGAGCATGTGCAGTTTGAGGATGATGTATACTATTACTATGTAAAGGCTATTCCCAAGATGACAGTTACAACTCCTCAGATGAAGGTTAAGCACATCAATGTAAAAAATGCCGTCAGAGGGATGTCAAAATTCGACAACAGGCATAATAATGATCATATAGACATTGACTATGATATAGACTTGGACAATGACGATGATAATTGATGCCAGTTTTATTTTCGTTAGGGGAGAAGGCCGGTGGATGCGATAAGAGATATTATAAACCAGTACCTGATAATACCAAAAATCAATATTACCGATATAATGGAAAACTGTATTCTGGCCTTTTTAATATATCATGTGATTAAATGGATAAAAACCACCAGGGCATGGTCATTGGTAAAAGGCCTTACGGTTATAATGGTATTCTGGCTGTTTGCTTATATCTTCCGTTTGAATGTGATCCTTTGGATAATCAGAAATACCATTAATGTCGGTATAATCGCAATTGTAATCATATTCCAGCCGGAATTCCGCAAGGCGCTGGAGCAGCTGGGACAAAAAAATATTTTAAAATCAATTATTACCTTTGATGATACAAAGGAAAAAGAGAAGTTCTCCGATCATACCCTGAATGAGATAGTAAGAGCGGTATTTGAGCTGGCGAAGACAAAAACAGGCGCACTTATCGTAATGGAAAATGAAGTATCCTTAAGTGAATATGAGAGAACAGGCATTGCTATTGACAGTCTGGTAAGCAGCGAGCTTTTGATAAACATATTTGAGCATAACACTCCTTTGCATGACGGGGCTGTCATTATACGAGGCAACAGGCTGGCGGCAGCCACCTGCATACTGCCGGTATCTGATAATATGCAGATTAGCAAGGAGCTTGGTACCAGACATCGTGCAGGCATAGGCATCAGTGAAATATCCGACTGCATGACAATAATCGTTTCGGAGGAGACTGGGAAGGTATCGATAGCCAGGAGCGGAAAGCTAATTCGCAATATAGATTCTGAATATCTTCGCTCCAAGCTGACCGATCTGCAGGGTAAAAGCGCAGAGGTCAGACGACTCAGATTATGGAAGGGAAGAATAAGGAATGAAAGAGATCTTGACCAGGAATATCGGCATTAAAATACTAGCCGTTATTCTTGCCGCAATATTATGGCTGGTTATAAACAATATAGAGGATCCGCTGACGGTGAAGGATTTCCATGACATACCGGTCAGAAGGCTTAACGAGCAGGCTATAAAATCGAAGAAGCAGGATTACCAGGTAAAGGATGGCGATAAAATCGACATAACCATTCTTGCCAGACGCTCCATTGCCGATAACCTGAAGGAATCCAATTTTGTTGCTACAGCCGATTTGTCCAAGGTTACCGATATGGACACTATCACGATAAACATTAGCTGTCCCGGATATGATGATGAGGTTATTATCAAGAAAATGTCCCATCAGGTAATGACTATAACCAGGGAAGAGGTAGTGGAAAAGCGGGAGCTGGTGAAGGTCAGGATAAAGGGAGAGCCGGCTGACGGCTTTTATGTAGCAAAGAAAACATCCAACACCCTGGTGACTGTATCGGGGCCAAAAAGCAAGATCGAAAGGATCAAGGAAATCATAGCGGAGGTTGATGTCACCGATGAGGCCCAGGCGGGTATAATTAAGACAAATGAATACGTTAAGGTGGTTGATGAGGAAGGCAAGGAGATTGATAAATCCCATCTTACCTTCAGCCAGGAAACGGTACCGATAACTATTGAGATATACCCGACGAAAATAATTGATGTTCTTGTTACAACTGAAGGTACGCCTGCTGATAATTACTATATGACCAATATAGAATATGGACCTAAGGAGATAGAAATCGCAGGCAAGGCTGAGGTTATAGACAAGATTGACAGCCTTATCGTAACTGAAAATATAGAGGGAGCAAACAGCGATATTAAAAAGGAAATTAATCTGAGTGATTATCTTGATGATGGCTTAATAATAGTTGAGGATGATGATACGGCATTTATAAATATAACAATAGAGAAGGCCGAGACCAAGAGAATTTCTATAAGGCCTGATGATATCATAATAAAAAATAAACCGTCCTTATCGGTTAAATTTCAAAGCACCGGCCCGATAATACTGGAATTGTCGGGCCCGGGCTCAGAGCTTGAGCGATTAACATCAAAAGAGATTACTCCATATATCGACCTTTATCATTATACATACGGCAGCTTTGAGGTAAACCTTCAGATAGAAAAGATAGAAGGTGCCGAGAACGTAAAATTGGCTGCTCCGGTCAAGATTCCGGTTTTTCTTAGCCCTTGATGGGAAGGTGATGTATGCTCAGTAAAAAATTTATAATCACACATCCGGATGGCTTGCATCTGAGGCCGGCTACCGTCCTGTGCAGCCATTCAATAGAATTTAAATCAAATATAACCCTGAAAGCAGGCAATAAGAGCGTTAATGCAAAGAGCGTGCTTGGCATTCTTTCCGCCTTGGTCAGGTATGGGGATGAGGTTGAGCTAATCTGCGACGGACCGGACGAAAAGCAAGCCATGGAGCTTTTAGGGCGGTTATTTGACACGGGCTTTAATGAGGATATAAAGGCATAGAGCATAGGAATTATAAGAAGGAATTGATCGGTTGGCAATGAGGGGAAGTATAGACATAAAATATAAAAAATTATAAAGAAAATCTTGCATAAAAAAAAACGTAATGCTATAATGAGTGTCACTATCATAAAGTGTATTTTTATACTTTGATAGTGGCATTTTATTAATTAAAATTATTGAACTATTGATTTTACATATTTACACAAGCTGCATATGTATCACAGAAACGGGCAGAAGCCTGACTGCCTAAATACAGGCAGCCGTGGCTGATATAAATTGGAATTAATATTAATAAATTTATATATAATTAAACTAAACTAATCAAACTTCTACAACAAATACGGAAAGGATATGATACAAATGGGACTCGAGTAGACAGACCCATCTTATTCCTGGTTAAGCTTTACAGTGTGATTTACCGACTCCGTGGTTAGTGTGCTATTTTTCCTAAAACAGTTCAAACACTAACTAATAAATGGAGGGGTAATCATATGTTAAATTATAAGAGATATCGCAGAAATCCTGTAGTTGATTTGCCTGACAGGCAGTGGCCCAATAAACAGATTGAAAAGGCGCCCATTTGGTGCAGTGTTGATTTGAGAGATGGCAATCAGGCTTTGATTGAGCCAATGATTGTTGAGGAAAAGCAGGAGTTTTTCAATCTGTTGCTGAAGCTTGGCTTTAAGGAGATAGAAGTGGGCTTTCCGAGCGCTTCACAGATAGAATTTGATTTCCTGCGCCGGCTTGTTGACAGGAAGCTTATCCCTGATGATGTAACAATACAGGTTTTGGTTCAGTGCAGGGAGCATCTGATTAAAAGGACCTTTGAAGCTCTCGAAGGAGTTAAAAGAGCAATTGTACATATATATAATTCAACATCTACCCTGCAAAGAGATGTTGTATTCAATATGAGCAGGGATGAGATCAAGCAGATTGCAATTGACGGAACAAGATTGGTCAAGAAATATGCAAAGGATTTCCCGGGTAAGATTATTCTTGAGTATTCACCGGAGAGCTTTACAGGAACGGAACTGGATTATGCCCTTGAAGTATGCAATGCCGTATGTGACGAGTGGCAGCCTACTCCTGAGGATAAAATTATAATAAATCTTCCTGCCACCGTTGAGATGAATACACCAAATGTGTATGCCGACCAGATTGAATGGATGAACAGGTACTTAAAAAACAGGGACAGCATAATTTTAAGTGTTCATCCTCATAATGATCGGGGTACTGGAATAGCTGCAGCCGAGCTGGCACTTTTGGCCGGAGCAGACAGAATAGAAGGAACCCTTTTTGGCAACGGTGAAAGAACGGGAAATACTGATATATTGACCATTGCATACAATATGTTCTCACAGGGGATTAACCCTGAATTGGAATTGGACAATGTAAATGAACTGGTTGAGGTGTATGAGCGCCTTTGCAAGATGAAGGTTCACGAGCGCCATCCTTATGCAGGTAAGCTGGTATTTACAGCCTTTTCAGGATCACACCAGGATGCCATCAACAAGGGCATGAGGGCGATGAAGGAGCGTGGCAGCCAGTACTGGGCTGTTCCTTATCTTCCGATTGATCCTGCAGACATTGGAAGGCAGTATGAGCCGATTGTACGAATTAACAGTCAGTCGGGTAAGGGCGGAGTTGCATTTGTCATGGAATACTACTTCGGTTTCAAAATGCCTAAAGCCATGCATAAGGAGTTTGCTGATGTGATTCAGGCAATAAGCGAAAGGCAGGGAGAGGTGCCGCCGGATCAGATAATGAGCGAATTCAAGGCCAACTACCTTGACAAGAAGGAACCTCTTCATTTCAGAAAGATTAAGATTGAGGACCATTCCGAGCAGGATGAATCCATGACATATGTAGTGGTAGAGTATACCGACAATGGTGTGCTTAAGACCTTTGAAGCAACAGGAAACGGTCCGATCGATGCGGTTCAGAGAGGGCTTCAGGAGCAGTTGGGCATTAACTTTAAAATACTCGACTATACCGAGCATGCTTTGAGCGGTGGTGGAAATGCCCAGGCGGCCGCCTACATTCACATGTTGGATGTAAGAAGCAACAGATCAACCTTTGGTGTCGGTGTTAGCTCCAATATAACAAGAGCCTCTATCCGTGCGATTTTCTCAGCATTAAACAGACTCGGGCTGAAGTAGCATTATTAAAAGCTCCCGGCAATAGCCTGATATCAGGCTACTGCCGGGAGCCTTTTTAAGTGTTGATTTTTGGTCATATTTAGGTTATGAAATAATACGAGCCTGATGAAGTAACAGCAGCATAAAAATAAAATTATTTATGTATGTTTTTTGGCTGCTGCCATGGGCCAAATTGAAATGATGCTTTTGTATTTTCATATCCCAATAGATGCTTTATTATTACAATGGCTGCTATAAGGATGCTGCCGTAACGAATACCCGTAATCGAGCAATAGCAAAAGCTGTATATTGCAAATAATGTATATGAAATAATGCAGCGAAGGCCGTCCGGACGGATTATAACAAAAAAGGTAAAGAAAAAGAGTGGAAGGGCCAGGGCCATCACTATATAGCTGTTGGGTATAAGCCCTAACAAGCAGCCGAAGGATGAAGCTATTGCCTTGCCGCCGTGCCAGTTAAACAGGGGGGCGGTGGCATGGCCTAGAACGGGAGCTGCCAGAACCGGGACAAAATACAGACTTTCAATATCCAAATATTTTACCGCGAAATATACCGGGACAAATCCCTTTGCCACATCCAGAAAAATGGCCGGGATACCGTATTTTACACCCGCATATTTTATGATATTGGCAGCACCGGGATTTTTATCGTCGCTGATTTCCGTTATATCGATATTGCAAAAATATTTTCCAATCATATAGCTGTACAGGATGCTTCCGGATATAAAGCCCGCAGCAATGAAAAGTATATATTGCATCAAGAGCCACATCCCTCCCCTTCGTTCAGTTTAATCAGAAGTTTATATATTTTGTCGCAGGTATCCCGGGCTATATTTTCCTGCTGGGCTTGTATTATTTTTCTTCTGTAAATATCATCGGAGCAAATTCTTGCAGCAGCCTTAAGCTGTTTTTTAATGCATTTGCTCGAATATGACATAAATCTGTTTTTGAAGAATTTCGCGTTATTGCTTTCGCAGCCGGGGATTGGAGCTGTATGAATTATAGGGATATTTTTTATTGCCGCCTCTGTACTGCTTAGTCCACCAGGCTTTGTAAACAATACATCTGAAGCATCCATTATCAGGGGTACATCCTTACAGTAGCCGCATATGGCAACATTTTTATGATTCTTATATAACTGCTCCAGTTTATTTTTAAGCCTTCGGTTGCTGCCGCATATAACTATTATATTTATTTCTTGCTTGTGCAGCCTAATTGCAGTTCTAAGCAGCCCTTTGATTTTGCCGTATCCCATACTGCCCGACATGATCATATACCAGGGCTTTGAACAATCAAGGCTGATATTATATTGCCTGCAAAACCTTTCCCTGGCTTTCTGCCTGGGAAGCCTTTCATAAAATTCGGGCTTAACAGGAATACCAAAGGGAAGTAGCTTTTCCTTAGGAATGCCCCGACTGACAAACTCACGGACAAGATCCCTGTGGGGGATTATATAATAATCCAGCTCGGTTTCCTCCCAGAAGGGTATACAGGTATAATCCGTATTGACAGCTATGGTATGGGCCGATAAACGCCTTGCCCGTTTCAGAGCCGTCAGTGCCTCAGCCGGAAACAAATGAGTGCTTATTACCGTATCATACCCGTAGGCATTTATATATTCATACAGCCTTTCACTGTAGCTTTTATTCATATAATAAACCGGAGATTTAACCTTTGAATTGCTGACTAGCATGCCCGCCTTGTATATAATTCCAAAAAGATAAGGAATTTTTATTACGCTTAAATATGCCAGCGCGACTATTTTTGATGCTTTCTTGCTTTTTAATGACAGGGCATCAAGCACCTTACATTCAACACCAGTTTTTTTGAGATATTTATATATAGCTGTTGCTGCCGAATTGTGCCCTTCTCCCGTATCACAGGAGAGAATTAACACCTTCATATGACTTTATCCCTTTCCTGCAATATCGCTTAGAATTGATGTCGGAATATTTTATAATACAGTCTGGTTGCTGCCTGAAGAATACCTTAAGTATGAAGATGCAAAAATATATAAATAAAAATATAAATTTATTTTTATTATAAAATAAATAATAAATAACAAGCTTATTTTGCCTGTTATTTATAATTATACCACAGCTATTGCAGTTGGGAAGTTAAAATTCAATTAAATGTCTGCAATATTATCTTTTCCGATACAATAATACTTAAAATTCGGAGCAGTCGGATTATGCCGGTACTATTTTAGCTTAAACTTATATCCGGAGCTTTTGTTGACTTGCATGATATGTAATGCTATAATCCGAATTGGTATGGGCGATATTTACTTGTCTGGTTAGGTCTGTTAGGCCAACAGCTTGTTTTGATCAAGGCTTCTTCAGCAAAATTGATAGATATGGCAAAATAAGCACAAGCCGGTATCCGGCTTGTGTGAATAAATATTATGTCAGAATGGAGATTAGTATGAAAACAAGTGTTATCGTACCTTTTCATAAGGGTATATCATTTCTTGAGGAATGCTTCGAAAGTCTGGCGGAGCAAAGCTTTAAGGATTTTGAACTTATTCTTGTATGCGACAAGGTTGAGGAGGATATAGAGCCGCTTATAGAGCGTTACAGCAAGGAATTTGAATTAAAGGTAATCTGGCTGAAGGATAAAACAGGAGTTGCTGCGGCAAGAAATGAAGGATTGGCTGCGGCAAGCGGTGATTATGTATATTTTCTGGATGCGGATGACTATCTGGCCAATAACACCCTGGAGCTTTTGACATCAAAAGCTGAGCAAACCGGGGCTGATATTGTATATGGAAAGAAAATATGGACCTGGTTCAGAAAGAAGGTATTGTTTGCCAACTTCAACACTGATGAGATGAATGAGGTTGAGGAGGAGGATGAGGAGGGCCAGGACAGTGTATCAACAGATAATGAGCAGCAGGAATCCGACTCTGATGGCGGTGATGACAGCGACGGCAGGGATGCAGCTGAGGATCAGGCCGAGGATGCTTCGGATGATGAGCAGGAGCCGGACAGTGAGGCTAAACAACGAGCGGCAGTCTATCATCTTGTATCCAGAAGAAAAAGCCTGCGAAAGATTTCTGTTTTAAATATACTGATTAAGCGTTCATTTATTGAAAAGAACAATCTTAGATTTAATGAGGAGCTTAGATTTTTGTCGGACTATCCATTTGTGCTGCAGCTGCTGATAAAGGCTGAAAGCTTTGAGCATGTGCAGCAGGCGGCTTATATAAAGCGCAATCATAATGATCCCATTAATCATCCGGCCCTTAGCCAATTGAAGGCAAGCAAGAATTTGTGGGAATACATCAATGCTTATCATTATGCAATAAGCCTGATACCTGAAGGCTCGGATCTGAAACGAAGGATTGACAAGAAGGTAATGCGCTATTGCGTCAGATATTATGCACCAAAGCTTCGCACAAACCACAAGGATCCGCAAAGACAGGAGAAATTTGATGCCATATGCCGGATTATCAGGGGAATGGATGAGGATCTTGTTCTGGGCAAAAAGCGCTATAAAGGCAAGCTTTTGCGGGCTTTATATAAGGGTGATATAAAAAGGGCGGAGTCGCTTGTAAAATGGCGCAGGAAGAAAAAAAGGCTAAAGAGCTTTTTTAAAAACAAAAGAGAATTTCCCAAATTCCTGTATAAGAGATTTTTCCTTAAGCTGTCGGTTAAGGACAACTGGGTATTCTGCGAGAGCTTTTTTGGCAAGAATTATTCCGACAGTCCCAAGTACGTTTATGAATATCTGCAAAAAAATTACCCGAACAGATACAGGTTTATCTGGGTTATTGACAAGAAGGGAACAAAGATTCCATATAAGCATACGAAGGTAAAGCGCTTCAGTATACGTTACTGTTATTATCTGGCCCGCTGCAAATATTATATCTTTAACGGCCGTCAGCCGGTCTGGATTAGAAAGCGTAATGGAAATGTATTCCTTCAGACCTGGCATGGAACTCCACTAAAAAGGCTGGTTTTTGATCTGGAGGATATTAATTCGGCAACGCCTAAATACAAGCAGCAGACCTATAAGCAATCCAGATTGTGGGACTATCTGATTGCTCCCAATAAATTCTCCAGCGATATCTTCCGTCGTTGCTTCATGTATGATAAGGTAATGCTGGAGACCGGCTATCCCAGAAATGATATCCTCCATTATGAAAATAAGGAGGAGCTAGCACAGCAGATAAAGAAGCGTATTGGGGTTCCCATGGACAAGAAGGTTATTCTGTATGCGCCCACCTGGAGGGATGATGAATATTATACCAAGGGGCAGTACAAGTTCTCCCTTAAGCTGGATTTGGGACTTATGAGACAGAAGCTGGGCTCAGAGTATGTAATTTTGCTGCGGACACATTATTTTATAGCAGACAATATTGATGTTACAGGACTAGAGGGCTTTGCATACAATGTAAGCCATTATGATGACATATCGGAGCTTTATTTGATAAGCGACATACTGATAACCGACTATTCATCGGTATTTTTCGATTATGCAAACCTTAAGAGGCCTATGCTCTTCTTCACATACGATTTGGAAAAGTATCGTGACATATTAAGAGGCTTTTATATTGATATTGAAGAGGAGCTGCCCGGGCCCTTGCTGTTTACAACCGAGGAGATTATTGACGCAGTTAAGGACATAGACAGGATTAAGCAGGAATATCAGAAGAAATATGACGCCTTTTATGAAAAATATTGCTCATGGGAGGACGGACAAGCTTCCAAGAGAGTGGCTGAAGCTGTATTCCAGTTAAAAGGGGATAATTAATGAGACAGATAATTAAAAATTTTCAGAAATACCGCTTTTTATTGTCCCAGCTTGTAATCAAGGAAATAAAGCTTAAGTATAGAAAATCCTATCTGGGTATTCTCTGGACATTGATAGAGCCGTTACTCACAATGATTGTTTTATACCTGGTATTCTCAAAGCTGCGAAAAAACAATGACAGGACCTTTGCGGTTTATATTCTGACCGGAAGGCTTTTGTACTCATATTTTTCGCATGCTACAAAATCGGCGATGAAATCAATCAGAGTCAATGCCCAGATGATTAAGAAGGTATATGTCCCCAAATATATTTATCCTCTTGCATCCGTGCTGTCACAGTTTATTACCTTTCTTATATCCCTTGTGGTATTGGCGGCTGTGGCAATTGTATTAAGGGTCAAGCCTACGGTTTATATTTTTGAAGCGATAATACCTATAATAATATTATTTTTCATGGCATTGGGAGTTGGGCTTATTCTGGCGACTCTGGCCGTCTTTTTCAGAGATATGGAGTATCTCTGGGATGTGGTGCTGATGATAATAATGTATTGCTCTGCGATATTTTATTATCCCTCCATGGTAAGCGACAACAGCTGGATATTGAGGATGAATCCTCTTTATGCAGTAATACTGAATTTCAGAAACGCTATATTGGAAGGAGCGCCGCTTGATTCGGGAGCATTACTGTATTCTGTTGTTTTCAGTGTTATTGCGCTGTTGGCAGGCATATGGCTGTTTTATAAAAACCAGGACAGATTTATTCTGTATTTATGATAAGCAGATGTCTGGTTAAGCACTTTTGCCGGGTGCTATAAGCTTCAGGTATGGCTTTTGTTCTATTTTAGGAGCGGGTTTCAGTTAAGAATGTGCCGTATGCACAGGTTTTTGCAACTTGCCTGCTTGGCAAGGTTTGCAGGCAATAAAGAGAGGCATGGATATTGTATGGGTAAGATTGTAATAGATGTTGATGGCGTTGGTGTGAAGTTTCGCATGAACGATGAAAAGGTTGATAATTTAAAGGAATATATAATAAGGAAAATAACAGGCAGAATTGGATATAAGGAATTTTGGGCATTAAGGAATATAAGCTTTTCTGTTGAAAGCGGAGACCGGGTAGCAGTGTTGGGCATGAACGGGGCCGGCAAAAGTACACTTCTTAAGGTTATAGCAGGAGTATTAAAGGCAACGGAGGGCAGGATTACAACCCAGGGCAGGATTGCTCCCTTGCTGGAGCTGGGGGCCGGCTTTGACCCGCAGTATTCCGGAGCTGAAAATATCTACCTGTACGGTGCCATGCTGGGCTATTCCCGGGACTTTATACGCAGCAAATTTAATGAGATAGTGGAGTTTAGCGAGCTGGGTGAATTCATAAATTCGCCGGTTAAAAATTACTCATCCGGAATGAAAACAAGGCTTGGCTTCTCAATAGCCACTGTAGTTGAGCCTGATATACTGATTCTGGACGAGGTTTTTGCAGTAGGTGACGCTAAATTCAGAAAGAAAAGCGAGAAAAAGATACAGAGCATGTTTGATCGGGGAATTACTGTGCTTTTTGTGTCCCATAATATTGAACAGGTGAAAAAAATATGCAACAAGGCAATTTTTCTTGAGTCGGGAACTCTCATAGCCTCCGGACCATGTGAGGATATTTGCGATATATATGAGGTTAAATCAAATCAATAAATATAAAGTGAAACGGAGCATGCACTATGAAAAAAGTAATAACCTATGGAACCTTTGATCTACTTCATGTAGGACATATAAATCTTCTGCGCAGGGCAAAGGCCCTGGGGGATTATCTGGTGGTAGCCTTATCAAGTGATGAGTTCAATGCCATTAAAAACAAAAAGGCTTACTATCCGTATGAGGACAGGAAAATCATACTTGAATCCATCAGATATGTCGATGAGGTAATTCCTGAATATAGCTGGGAACAGAAAATTGATGATGTGATAAAGCATAAAATCGATATATTTGTAATGGGAGATGACTGGAAGGGTAAATTCGACTTCCTTAAGGATTATTGCGAGGTTATTTATCTGCCAAGAACGGAAGGTATCTCTACCACCAAGATTAAGCAGGATTTGTCACATAAGCAGCAATAAGCATTACATGGCATAAGGCCGGCCAAAGCCCTGAATTTCTTAGCCGCCATATGCCTCTTTGCATTATTATTTTGCATTTTAAGTAGAGGATGCTTGCCATGAGGCTGTTGGTCAGAAAAATTGCTAAGTACCTGATGCTGGTGCTTTATAATATCTTTATCCTGTTATTCAGGGTAAATAAAAGTATTATTATATTTGAGAGCAATCTTGGCAGAAATTATTCAGGCAATCCCAGGTTTGTTTATGAGGAAATGGTAAGAAGGGGCCTGGATAAGAGTTATCGCTGCTATTTCATACTGGAAAATACCAGGCAAAATTTGCCGGGGCAAGCCATAAGGGTAAAAAGACTCAGTCTTCAATATTTTTACCTCTTTGCCAGAGCCGGCTTTTGGGTAAGCGATACCAGAATGCCCAATTATCTAAGAAAAAGGAAGAAGACCGTCTATATTCAATGCTGGCATGGAACTCCTCTAAAAAAGCTGGCCCTGGATCTGGAGCAGATAAGTATGGAAAGTGAAAAGAGCCTTTCTTCATACAAGAGGAATTTTATCAAAAACACAAAAAAATGGGATTATCTTATCTCCCAGAATTCATATTCCAGTGAAATATTCAGGCGGGCCTTTAGGTTTGACAAAGAAATACTTGAAATAGGCTATCCCAGGAATGATATCCTTTTTCAAAAAAATAACCAGGCTGATATAGCAAGGATAAAAAGGAGACTCAGGCTGCCTGAGGACAGGCGGCTGATACTTTACGCTCCCACCTGGAGGGATGATGAGCATTACGGCCGTCTAAAATACAAATTCAGCACCCGGCTGGACTTTGATTATTTGAAAGACAGGCTATCCGGCGAATATGCCCTGATAGTCAAATCCCACTATCTGGTGGGGGAAAGGCCTGATTTTAGCGCCTATGAGGGCTTTGTATATCCCTTTGGGGCGGACTTTGACATAGCTGAGCTTTATCTGGTGGCAGATATGCTGATAACCGATTATTCATCAGTTATGTTCGATTACAGTATACTGAACAGGCCCATGATATTCTTCGCCTACGATATAGACCGATATAAGGATGACATCCGTGGCTTTTATTTTGATTTTCTGAAGGAGGCTCCGGGCCCGATTGCGACCGATACAAAGCAGTTGACTGATATTATACTGACCGCATCCTACCGGCAATATGAGGATAGACTGCAGGCCTTCAGGAGGAAGTTTAACCATGCGGATGATGGAAATGCATCAGCAAAAGTAGTGGAGCTTATTATATCACTTAGTTAGTATGGAGGAGTACTTGAAAACAATAGGATATTTGATTTTTGCAGGCTTTTATTATTTATACAGGCTATTTTGCCCTGTCGATCCCAAAAAGGTCTTTTGTATTATGACCCATGACCCCGGCAGGGACGGTAATGTTTTTGCCCTTGTAGAATATTTGAAGCAGCAGAAGGAAGGCTTTGCCTTTCATTATATCGGGAAGGCCGACGCTGGGAACGCCAAGAGCCTTCGTATAATGAGGGGGAAGTTGTCCTTTTTTATTGTCAAGCCATATCATTTGGCCACTGCCTCATATGTTTTGCTGGATAATGTATTTATGCCTATGGCATATTTAAGGTTTCGTAGGGAAGTAAAGCTAATTCAGCTCTGGCATGGGACCGGGACCATCAAGCGTTTCGGGCAGGATGTCAACAGCGGCAGGCTCGGAAAGCTGGAAAGGAAGGCCAACAGCAGACTAACCCATCTTATAGTAAGCTCGGACGCAACGAAAGCTATATATGCAGGAGCCTTTGGTGTCAGCCAGGACAAGGTATATACATACGGCCTGCCCCGTACGGATATATTATTTGACAGGCAAAGGCTGCTGGAAAGATCGGTGGAATTTTACCGTCAATATCCGCAGCTGGCAGGAAAAAAGCTTATTCTTTATGCCCCCACCTTCCGGGATAATGAGAAGGGGGAAAGCAGGGCAATATCCGATATATACAAAATAAGCAGAAGTCTGCCGGATTATACTATATTGCTCAGACTCCATCCACATGTGGCAAAGGCATTTGAAAGAGCGGAGCAGCAGGCGGCTGAAAAATCGGAAAATTTGGTCAGTGTAAGCTCCTATCCCGACGTTAATACACTGCTGATTGTGGCCGACTGTCTTATAACAGACTATTCATCAATCATATTTGAGTATTCACTGCTGAACAAGCCTATGATATTTTATGCCTATGATCTTGAGGAGTTTGGCAAAATGGGCAGGGGTTTTTATCGTGAGTTTGAAGAATATGTGCCCGGACCGGTGGTAAGAAATATAGATGAATTGGTGGCTTTAATCAGAAATAATCAGCTGACAACTGACAAATTGCATGATTTTGTGACAGAGCACTTTAAATATTTGGACGGCCACTCTTGTGAGCGGATATACCGTAATATCTTTGCCCAACAGTAAAAATATCTTATTCAATTATTATATAGAAAAATTGCAGATTATTAATTTCACAATCAGCGCTATTTTGGAGGGAATACAGGTGGAACACATATTTAAGGTCAGCATTATTATACCCGTATATAATGTAGAGCGTTACCTAAGGACCTGTCTGGACAGTGTTGTGAACCAGACACTGGATGGGATAGAGATTATTGCCGTAAATGACGGCAGTACGGACAACAGCCTTGCGATACTTGAGGAATACCGAAGGAAATATTCCGACAGGATGAAGGTATTTACAACCGAAAACCATGGGGTAAGCCATGCACGCAATTATGGCCTGGCCAGGGCAAGTGGTGAGTATATACAGTTTGTGGACAGCGACGACTTTATCGAGCCACAGATGACCGAGAAGCTGTACAATAAGGCAAAAAGGGACAATAATGATATTGTTATATGCGGCAGATACAATGTCTATGAAAGGGAACATATTAATGAGCTTAACAAGGAAGCAGCAAAGCTGATATATTTAAACCGCAATTTCATACTGCAGGAAAACAAGTATGAGTTTGCCCAGATTCTGCCCTTCCCCTGGGACAAGATATTCAGGAGAAGCCTGCTGGAGGGGATAGAATTCCCTGAAAAAATGCGCTTTGAGGATTTGGTTTTTGTATATAAGGTATGTTGCAGAGCAAAAAGTATCGGTATTATCGACGAGCCTCTTTATAATTACAGAAGAACAACCCAGGGAGGCTTTCTTCAAAGCTTTTCGGAGCAAACCCTGGATATAGTCAAAGCCTTTCGTTTGGTAATAGATTATATGAAGCAAAACGGCTATCTTGACATCTATCATGATGAGATAGAGTACATCTGCGCAAGACATTTTATATACCGTTATCCGGCTCTGTTTAAGGGAAGCAACAAGGGCAAGCTGGATATAAAGAAGAGAATTATAAACCAGACCCAGGATTTTTTGGACAACGAATTTCCGGGCTGGAGGAATAACCATTATCTAAAATATTCATCAGGCTCTGTCAGAAAGAAGCTAAAGCTGTATACTAACAGAAGAAAAATGCTTATGCTTACCCTGCTGAGGGAGATTACTCCCGAGTTTGCCATGAGGAAATTCAAAAGCGGCAGGGACAGTATGGCCAAATGGAAGGGCAGATTTAAAAAATTTATAAAAAGCGGCAACCGACTGTCACTTATCAAAAAAAGGCTGACCATTCTTTCCGTTCTAGCCCAGAGCGGTCCGGTATATTATACAAGGATGTATGAAAAGCTTAGTATCAGGCCAAAGGACATCCTTTTTGAATCCAAGCATGGTGAGGATGTGGCCGGCAATATATTCGCGATGTTAAGGGAGCTTATGCAGGAGCAGTACAAGGAATATAACATATATCTTGGGATGAAGAAGCAGTATATGGAGCAGTACAGAAGACTGCTTGAAAGCTACGGAATTAATCGGGTATCCATGATAGATATTAGCTCCAGGGCTTATGCAAGAGCTCTTGCCTCCTGCAAATATCTGGTTACGGATACCAGCTTCCCGACATATTTCATAAAAAGGGAGGAACAAATATACTTAAATACCTGGCATGGAACCCCGCTTAAGGCTATGGGACGAATAGTTCCTCAAAGGGAATATGCGCTTGGCAATGTTCAAAGAAATTTCCTGATAGCCGATTATCTGATTTATCAGAATGATTTTTCCAAAGATGCCTTTATGACCGATTATATGATTAAGGATATCTACAAGGGTACTGCCCTTGTGTGCGGGTATCCGAGAAACTCGATATTTTTTGACAGGAAACGATATTATCAGATACGAAAGGAGCTTAGACTGGAGGATAAACAGCTGCTGGCTTATATGCCCACCTGGAGAGGGCTTCTGCATAAGAAGGAAACTGCCAGGCAGCTGGAGCTTCTTGGGGGCTATTTTGCTCAGATAGATAGCAGGCTTACAGATAATCAGATTCTTTTTGTCAAGCTTCATCCATATGTAAAGGATCAGGTTGATTACAGCGCCTATAAGCATATCAGGGCATTTCCGGCAGAGTATGAAAGCTATGATTTTCTGACTGCCACCGATGCTCTTATAACCGATTACTCAAGTATTATGTTTGATTATGGTGTAAGTGGAAAAAAGATTATCCTCTTTACCTATGACCGGGAGGAGTATAAAAACGGCAGAGGTTTATACTTTGAGCTGGAGGCCCTTGGTTTGCCAATAGCAGATACGGTGGATGAGCTGATAGCAGAGATTAATAAGGCCGGTATTTTAGGAGCGGAAGCGGCGGGGAGCCCAGAGGCGCTGGCGGCAGTTAATTATCCGCAGTTTTATAAAAAATTCTGCAGCTATGATTCGGCAGATACGGTCAAAAGGCTTGTGCAGACTCTGCTTTATGGCAATGCTGACACCAAAACTGCGCGGGAAGCCGATAGCAAGGCGGCACAAGAAGCTGATTCCAAAACTGTACGACAAGTTGATAATAAAGCTTCACAGAAGGTTGATGCCAAAACGGCAGACCTGAACAGTGCTCCGGCAGCGCCGGTTAAGTCCGGTCTGTCCGGTAAGAAGACTGTTTTGATATTTATTAAGGGTCTGAATGATGATCATTACAGCAAAAGTCTCATTGCCTCAATTAATGAGATTCCCGCTGACAAATATGATGTATATGTGTGCCTTAAGGCCAACAGTGCCAAAAAGCATTCATACATGTTATCTGAATTCAGAAGGGATGTAAAGTATTTTCCCATAACTGAAAATTTAAACCTGTCAAGAGCTGATTATTTTATCAGCAGGCTTTATATGCGATTTGGCTTCATGGGAGCAAAAAGACTAAGGAAGATCTGCCTGAGGGAGCTTAGGAAGCATTTTGACGGAGTTAGATTTGATTATGTAATCCATCATTCCGGCTCGGATGCCATAATCGGACAAATCTGCAGTCTGGCAGGCGATACTGCGATTTATAACTTCAAGCACTTTAATTATAAGAAATACAGGGAAGAGGGAGTATACCGCAGACAGGTCAAGAGCTTCCTTCGCCTCTTTTCGTCATATACGGCTGTAATAGCTACAAAGGAATTTAATATGCTGCATAAAAAGGCGGACAATATTATTTATAATGAAGACAGGGTATTTCCTGTAACAAAAATTTTGACGGAGGTGACACAGCATGAAGGTCGGAGTAATAACCTTTCACAGCGCTAATAATTACGGGGCAACTCTGCAGGCCTGGGCCCTGCAGAAGGTGCTTAAAGGACTTGGCGCAGATGCTGGGGTCATCAATTATCATCCGGATATTATAGATGCCCTCTACGACCCGATGCAGCTAAGCAGAGGGCCAAAGCGCTATGCCAAAATGCTTAAAATAGCCCTCAGGAAGAGAGACAGTCTTGTCCGCTACAATAACTTTCAGAAATTTTTGCATAAAAATTTCAGGCTGATAGGAGATTTTGTGCGATATGAGGAGCTGGCAGAGGCCAGGCTGGGGCTGGATGCCTATATAGTCGGCAGTGATCAGGTGTGGAATCCCACCCATACAGGTGGATACGATCCTGCTTATTATCTTGAGTTTGCCGAAGAGGGCAGCAAAAAAATCTCTTATGCCGCCAGCATCGGCAGCGACTACATCAATCCCAAATATAAGGACAGAATGAAAAATGCCCTTTCAAGCTTTCATGCCATCTCCGTCAGGGAAAGAAGCATAAAGGACGCTGTCAGCCAGCTTTCCGGAAAACCGGTTCAGCTGGTGCTAGATCCTACCTTGCTGCTTTCCAGGGAGGATTATGATGAGATAAAGGTAAAAAGCAGGATAAAGGAGCCTTATATCCTGCTGTATATGATAGAAAAGAATCCCCAGGTGATTGCCCTGGCCAACAGGCTTAGCGTATCTCTTGGTATGCCTGTTATTCAAAGAAGACCCATAAAGGGCCTGACCAATGAACTGCCTCCCTTCTATACGGCGGATGCAGGCCAGTTTCTGGGCCTTGTCGAAGGAGCTTCCTATGTTATAAGCAACTCCTTTCATGGTACGGTATTTTCAATAATATATGGAAAACCCTTTGTATCCATGCTTCATTCCGATACAGGCAGCAGGGTGGTGGATTTACTTAGCGAGCTGGGCCTGGAGTCGCATATAGTGCATGACTTGGCTGATTTTGAGGGCTTTTCAAGCTTTGCCCTGGATAATGAGGCTGTAGGCAGAAAACTTGAGACGCTCAGGCAATCGTCGATAGACTTTTTGAGGAAGAGCCTGTTTGAATAAAATATCGAAAACCCTGCTTTAGAGGTTAAGTCCTCTATAAGCAGGGTTTTATATGGCAGGATTATATTATTAGTCATCATATGCAGGACTATTTGCTTATTCTTATCCTTTCTATATAATCCGAATAATCCTGTACAGTCCTGCTGGGAGTATATTCGCTGTTACCGAACAGAAATTCATGCAGCCTTTTAACGTTGTCGGCCAGATTGATGGGAAATACATATGAAACCCCCTTATAGCTGTGGGCATCCTTTTCAAAAGGAAAGCCGGTCTGATCCACTATTTCATATGAAAAGACATCCTTTGCCAGGCTCAGAATTTCCATTTTGTCAAGGTTGGTTGCTACCTGAGGGAAAATGGTGTCTATCATCTTATTGATAGTGGGAAGGTCTGATTTTTTAACCTTTTCGAATACCTTTTGAATAACGATTCTCTGCCTCTCCGTCCTTTTAAAATCGGCGCCCTTAGTATAACGGATTCTGGAATAGGCCGTGGCCTGGGTACCGTTTACCAGCTGGGTTCCGGCCGATTTCAGATGGGCCACCGATGTGCCGTTTATTTTATTGAGAGAATTTATATAGCCGTTAACATAGGGCAGCTCTTCCTTTGTAATATCAAGTGTGATTCCGCCTACCAAATCTACCGCATCCACCACAGCCTTGAAATTGACTGTCACATATTCCGTTATGTCAAGATCAAAGTTTTGATTGATGGTGCTTAGGGCTAGGGAATATCCTCCGTTGAAAAAGGCTGCATTTATTTTCTTGTAGCCTATATCCGGAATATTGGCAAAGGTGTCCCTGTAAATGGAGACCAGCTTCACTTCCTTGGTTTCCTTATTCAGGCTGGCTATTATTATTGTATCACTATGGGTACCCTTCTCCAGGGAGTTGCTCCTGGAGTCCACTCCGAAGATTGCAATATTTCTGTAGCCCTTGTCTGTTTTTACTTCCTCATTAACTATAATATCCTTATCGTCCTCGTCGATTATATTTATTTTATCAAGAGATTGATTTAGCTTGAGTACTCCGAGAAGTACAGAAAGCACAATGATCAGTGCTGCGCAAATTCCCAGCAGCAGAGTATTTCTTTTGGTTTTTTTACTGTGCTTGCGTTGTGCCATAGCTTTACGTCCTTACCTTTCCAGTCAAAAAGCACATCTGAGGTTAATAAGCATTCTTGTTGATAAAGCCTTTAAAAAAGGTTAGGAATATTATTTTGAAGTCAAGTCCCAATGACCAGTTTTCAATATAATACAAATCATGCTCTATGCGCTTTTTAATCGATGTATCACCGCGGTATCCGTTAATCTGCGCCCAGCCTGTAAGACCGGGAGCAACCTGATGCTTAATCATATATCTAGGAATTTCTTCCTTAAACTTTTCTACAAAATATGGCCGTTCGGGTCTTGGCCCAACAAGGCTCATATCACCCTTGAGAACGTTAAAAAGCTGGGGCAGCTCATCCAGGCTTGTCTTACGGATGAATTTGCCAAATCCGGTTACACGGGGATCCTTTGGAGTTGTCCATGCCTTTTTTTCTTCATTGTCCGGCTGAACCTCCATAGAGCGGAATTTATACATTTTAAATTCCTTGTTGTGCTTGCCAATTCGGATTTGTGAAAATATCACAGGGCCCGGGCTTGTCAGCTTGATAATTATTGCCACCAGCAACATTGGTATAGCAAAAATAATAAGGGCGATTGTGGCGCCAAACAGGTCTACCAGTCGCTTTATTAGTCTGTTTGAGAAATTGCTGAGGGGGACATTTCGTATATTTATTACAGGCAAGCCAAAGATATCCTCGGTGTAAGGAGTGGTGGGCATAAAGCTGTAGTAATCAGGGACAAATTTTGTATGGACACCGGATTTTTCGCATATTGCAACGATTTTCTCAAGCTTGTGGTATTCTTTTATGCTGATGGTTATTACAATTTCGTCAAGATTCATCTTGGACAGGAAGGCTTCAAGATGATCAATACTGCCGATTACCGGCACCTTCTTGTACATGGTGCCCACTTCAATAGTGTCATCCAATATTCCATGTATATAGTATCCCCACTGAGGGTTATTAAATATTCGGTCAATATAAGCTTCGGCAGATTGTCCGTATCCAACCATGAGAACATGCTTTAGATTATATCCCTTGCGTCTGATGTATCTTAAAACCTGCATTATAATCAGGCGTGACAGCAGGGTCAGGGAAATGTTCATCAGGTAGAATAAGCCGAGAAACTTACGGGATATATTAAATTCCTCAATTATATATAGGAAGGAAGTTTGCAGAGCTATTCCTATGGTGTTGGCAATTATGATATTGAAGGCTTCCGATACTCTGCGCCTGCTGCGTTTTGGCGTATACAAATGGGCAAAATAATATATAAACAGGTATACAGGCACAATAACCAGAAGGCTTTCGGCATATTTTTCCACCGGATAGAATTTCTCATCCGCAGCAAGTCTGAAAAATGGTATATATTTTAATAAAACATAGAAACGCAAATAATATGTCAGCAGATAGGAAATAACTATAATACAGGCATCCATGAGTACATGAAGTCTGTTAAAGGTTTTTTGATTGTCTTTAATCATATTATCACCTGCTTTGACGCTTTACTTTCTACATAATTGACAATTGTAAAATCATGTGGATAATTATCATTATATTGACTATATATTTGACGATTAATGGCGGCAAATGTTTTCAAAAAAGCTTTTTTATTTAAATGACTTGTATTTCCAGAGCAACTTCTCTACTATAATACATGATTGTGCAGATTTCAACAATAAAAATTTTCTTAAGAATTCTTGAACTGCCTTTATATAAATTTATATAATTTAAATAGTTATACAGCTTATATCTCTTATTCCCTCTGCTTCCTCTGCAGTAAGATTTGCCGGTCTGCTGGAGGAAGAGTTGGCTTATTGCATATATAAGATGCTGTAAAAGCTTTGCAATAAAATATGTAGAAAATCCGAAAGGACAATCAAAATTGCGAAATTGCAGGACTATAAGATCCTGCAGAACATGCCGCTTATGGCCTGCGGATAACTTGTCTAAATAAAGCTGCAGAGGGGCCGACAGATGGCATGTAAAAATCAGGCTTAATGCCCCATCAAGTTTTCACGATTATTTTTAATTTTTTTCACAATCTAAACACAAAATACTGCTACACTTCAAGCAAATCAAAGTAAATGGTTCTTTTTATTCTAACAAAAATGAAGGAAAGGAGACAGTTTTATGGCTGAATTTGAAAACAACAATCAATCAGGCGGCAGCAACAGCCCTGATAATTATGCAAGAGACAATAACGCAGCCTATGATGCAGATGGCAATGCATCTTACAATAATAATCCTGTTGATACCGGCAGCACAAATCCAGCCGGACGGCTTCCGGATTACAGCTTCTATGCTGAGCAGCTGCAGGCTGACAATCAGGCAAGCTCCGGGCAAGGCAGTAGTTATTACGGTGCTGGTTTTTATTACCATAACCAGAATCAGACAAACAATCAGGGAGCTTACTATCAGTCCCAGCACAATAGCGGGGTATATCAGCAGCAGGCAGGAGCTAATGGCTATCAGTCTCAGCAGCAGGGCGCCTATCAGCAGTCCGGTTCATTCAATTACAATCCTCAGACTGGAGCAGGTTACCAGTCCAATCAGCATAATTCAG
>ENA-OWPA01000458-OWPA01000458.1-bioreactor-metagenome-genome-assembly--contig:-NODE-458-length-55856-cov-22.352391_pt1 | contig 55856 bp, 48 predicted proteins | sample MGYA00238139_ERZ651803 | MGnify/ENA primary metagenome ERZ651803 (study PRJEB26909, sample SAMN07631231) | bioreactor metagenome | isolation source: Switchgrass digestor | place: USA: Dartmouth...
GTAGGAGTTTGGGCCGTGTCTCAGTCCCAATGTGGCCGGTCACTCTCTCAAGCCGGCTACTGATCGTCGCCTTGGTGGGCCGTTACCTCACCAACCAGCTAATCAGACGCGGGCCCATCCCATACCTGCATATCTTTCGATATACATTTTCACACTCCGGCATGCGCCGGTGTGCGCTTATGCGGTTTTAGCAGCCGTTTCCGGCTGTTATCCCCCTGTATGGGGCAGGTTGCCCACGCGTTACTCACCCGTCCGCCACTAGGTTATCTCAATTCCATCCGAAGACTTCATCAAAATAACCCCGTTCGACTTGCATGTGTTAGGCACGCCGCCAGCGTTCATCCTGAGCCAGGATCAAACTCTCATGTTGTAGTTTTTATCCTAATCTCTCGATAAACTCAAGCTTATCGTTCGCTATTCCGAATTTTTTTCCCCTCGGCTTAACGCCAAAGGTTCTTAGAATTTTTCGGGGTTGTTTCACTGTTCAGTTATCAAGGTTCCGGAAACGAAATACGATTTTTCGCATTTTCGTCGGTTTCTTGTCGGTTAATTCATGCCGCCGACAATTTGTCATTCTATCATAAACATCTCTTTATGTCAACCACTTTTTTATTTTTTCTTTAAATTTTATTAGTCATTCTTATAAGTGGTCGCCCCTTGTCATCGGCGGAAATCTAGAATAACATATTTAATCCATTATGTCAACTACAAGTTGAAAGTTTTATAATAAAATTTTATTGTTGCATTTACATGTTGTTGCCGTTCATCTTACTGTTTACTTTCAAAACTGTCTTACTGTCCTCCGGCTTTCTTTCGGACAATGCAACAAGCGCAACAAGCCTGTCATTACTGCCTAATCCGCCTATGACTTTCACATACTCTCCCTCAACCCGTCCTAATACCGGATTTTACGGACCGGTGAGATTTCAAATTTATATTTTGTTCCAAAAGCGCTTTACAAGTCTTTTTACCGAATACGATAACGCATACGCATAACACCTTGTGCAATACAAAAAACACCTGCCGTGAGCAGCACCGCCAGGCGGACATGCAGTCCGAATCGCTGCTAATCTGCGGCAGGTGTTTTTAATTTGCAATAAGGAATATTTCCTTTTTTCATAATAATTTGACTGCATTCAAGACTATGCGCAGTATGAAGTTCTTGTTGTACAAGAAGTTTAAAATTGAGCTTTCTTCAATTTGCTTAAAGGCACTCTGGCTTATTTCAGAACCGCTGAATACCGTCAGGAGCAAAAACAAAAGCCACACAATAAACAGCCCCTGCATACCCCCGACAACAAAGCCGGCCAATTTATTTATTTTATTAAGTATGGGCAGCTTGCTTATTATGTTAAGAGCCATGCTGATTGCCCATAATCCGATAAACACGGCAATATAAGTCAGTATAAATGCCAAGGCATTTATGACAATTCCGGTTACCTGGTTTGTAACATAAGCCTTTATATTCGCTTCCTGCTTTGCCTTGTTTTCTTTAAGATTATCCTTGATGGATCTGGGAAGCGGCAGATTATCTATCATTTCATCCTGATCGCCTTCTTCCCTTTCCTCGGAAAAAAGCATTTCATCCACTTTCTGATACGTTTTTTGATAGAACATTTCATTGTTTTTTAATATATCGTTTACTTTAGGGTTTATCCATGTGGTTATTAATAAGGTTAAAATAAATGAAAATAAAGAATAAACGATTTTAATAAGCCCTACTTTCCTGCCTAGCCATGCATTAACAATGATTATTGCCAATACCGCAATTAAAAGCCAGTTCATTTTATTCCCCCTTTTTAAATCGATCGCAGCTTAAATATTTATTCAACCAGACGTATTTCAAGTATTTCGGCCGGATTTACCATGAAATACCGGTCAAGATGGTTAATCGGATATAATGCCGATATATTTGTCGTAAATGTGTATTTGAACTTTTCCTTCCCGTTTGTCCTGTAAATAACGCAGGATAAATCATTGAACATAATGATTTCGTCACCGGAAAGATAAACGGTATCGTAATCAAAGTCCACCGCCATATCCAGCACCTGGCTGCCTTTTAAATCGTACAGCATAAGCCTTTTTTCCTCATTGTTTTCCATAACAGCCCCTGCATATTTTTCGTTATGCAGTACACTTATGATCTTTCCTTCCAGCGTTATTGTCTTAAATATTTCCGCCATTTCCTCCATGGAATAGATAAGCAATCCGTCCTCTTTGAAGGCACATACGGTATCGTTATCCAAAAATGTTATTCGCGGTATAATTGCAGAATCATAAATGTCGGCGCCCACAGTCCGGTCTGTATAATTTTGACCGACCTCGCCGAAATTGAGAAATAGAATATTGTCTACAATCTCACCGTTTTTAACGCACAAATATGTCGCCGCTATTTTCTTACCGTCGTCGGACAGGGAAAAATCCATAGGGTATCCGTCTTTTACCATATCGTTGATTTTTTCTCCGAGGAGCTCTCCGTCTTTGCTGTACAATTCCAAATAACTTGTATCCTCATCTATCATCATGACGGCAACCACCCCTTGTTCCGCCACCTGAACCTTTATAATGGGATGGTTGGTCTGTATGCTTCCGGCCAGGCCATTTCTGTCGAATATATGTAACTGCTTGCCCCCTCTGTCTGCTATCACTACATAATCGTCGCACGTATCCGCTATCGGTTCGGTCATTTCATAAGAGCCGTTCCATAACAGATTGCCTTTACTGTCAACGGCGACGGCACCGTCTTTACTGTATCGGACTACGGCTCCCTTGTATTCCAGATAGCCGCCTAAATTTTCCTCGGTATTGGTTATCCTGTCCATTACTTCATAATCATTATAATTCCGGTTAAAAAGCCTTATCAAATATACGGCGCCAAACACAACCATAAGAACTAACAAACTTATTAATATTATTGCCCTGTTTCTGCGATACCTCTTGCTTCTGGTCCCGTAATCTCTCAATGCCGCCACCTGCTCTTATTTTACATGTATTTGGAATAGGGTTATTTAAAATTATACCATTATTTATAATTAAAGGCACTATTTTTAGAAAAAATATGCCGCATAAATTGCGGCACAAAATTGAAAGAAATAGGACAAAAAAGATTTTAAAATGGATCTCAGTTTACTTTCGGTAATCCATAAATCATAAATAAAGAAAATAAAAAAACCGCTCCACTATAATACATAAATCATGAATTAAAAAATAAAAAGTAACTGCTCGATTTCCACGGTAATACATAAATCATAAATCAAGAAATAAAAAGATACTGCTCGATTTTCTCGGTAATACACAAATCATAAATCAAGAAATAAAAAGGAACTACCAGGTTTAAGTTCCCATCGCAAATCCGCAGATAATAAATAAAGAAATAATAAATAAAGAAAATAAAAAGGAAATTACTTGGTTTCAATTCCTTATAGGTAGTCTGCAAACCCGTCAATCGGCATCACCGCCGGTTTAATTATACGGCCAACGCATGATTATAAGTCAGTATTAATCATGCCTATGGCAGCAAATAAAAGGTTATCCCTTCCGTTATTACGGTGTATTTTTAACGTCAGGAATCAACAGACAATAAAATAAATTATAAATTACGGGACTATCAGTTTTTGTCCTATATAAATCATGTCTTCATCTTCTATATTGTTCAGTTCCTTTATCACCGATATATAATTCGCGGATTTATACAGTTTATAGCTTATTCCAGCAAGGGTATCACCGGCCTTGACGGTATAATACTTTACTCCGCCGTCCACTATCACATCGCTATGTTGCGAAGAAGTTTCGGTATCTTTCTTTTCATCGGCTTTTTCAGTTTTCCGTCCGTCTGCCGCGTCAGATTCTCCCGCCTGCTTGCCTGTATCTTTTTCTTGTCCGTTATTTCCTTCTTCCTTATTCTCTTTGTTGTCATTCTCCCCGTTTCCTTCCAGGGGTTTTATTCCTCCGGGCACTATTTCGACATTAAGACTTTCTTCATCCTTATTGCCGGTATCAGCCGATGTATCGGTCACCTGCCGCGCCGGCTGTTCGGTAGGCGCCTGCTGTTTTTCTTTATTTAAAAAAACCGATTCCACTTCTTTCAGGTTTTCGGACAATGTATTTAAAGTATCCTGCATATTCTTCATTTGGTCGTAGTTGTTCAGTATGGCCGCTGCCACAACCAGTATAATGACAGCAAGCAAGGTGCCGGCGGCATACATAAGCCTGCTTACACTTTTGTTTTCGGCCGTATTTGCTTTTTTGTTCTGAATAACAGTCCTAATCTCCCTTGATACCCGATCGTCATACTGGGCTTCCTCACTGGGCCTTTGCTTGTGATCGATCATGTAATTCTGCATTTCTTCATTTTTTTCATAATATATGTAATACCCTTCCTGCCGGCGAAGTTCACCGTTCTCATATAAATAAAACGCCTCTTCTTTTTCCATATTGTCATAAACAAGCAAAGTCTTGTCCTGCCCGGCAAAATTATCAAGATGAACCTTGAGGATCTTCTCCTTATCCTCCAGAAGGTACCCCGGTCCGCCTATAAACCATCCCACTATCTCAAGTTCCACAAAATATTTTTTTATGGTTTCATAAATCTCGGTCCAATGATCGTTGGTAAATACCATGCCGTTTGCCAAATCAATGTTTTTGACTTCTATCGCTCCGGAAATTAACAGACACTTGTCCGTTTCTGTCTTTACATACCGGCCTACCAATACCGCCACCCGGCACGACGAATAATCTTCACCCGCCAGATACTTGATAAAAGTCATCACGTAATCCTCTACGTATATTTTTTTTGAAACATTGCTTTTTCCGACCTGACGGATATTTTTCGGCATCCTGAAGCTTGTCTGCGCTCTGTATGTACGGTTTGCTTCAGTATTATCATTGCTATATACCGATTCTATCATAACCCCTTCTCCCATCTGAAACAAAATACTTAATGCACAGCTTCTAAACTATATTATCATATTAGGGACATATGATATGTCACATTTCGTATCAGAAAGGGAAGAAGTTATCCTCAAAGTTCTACCATAATATTGCTAATACGCATCAATTCTTTGTTTATATCCCTCATTTTCCTGAAAATATTGCGTTTTAAGTATATTTTTGAGGTTTAATTTTTAAATTCATTTGGTTTTGAATGTCTATTTTTAAAGTATTTGGTAATACTTAACCTAAACGTATGTTTATTATGATTCTCGGAGGTATTATGAGCATTTTCCATAAAAATAACAGAACCGTTTATTTTGATTCGTCGAAACAAAATGCCGCTTATGAACTGGGGATGGCGTTATCGGCCCTGATAAAAAAACAGCTCATGTATAACAAAAACATTATCTTTTTGTGTATCGGATCCGACCGTGCCACGGGTGACTGCCTCGGCCCCATTATAGGATACAAGCTGTCAAAATACATTAACCACCCCAATTTTCATATCTACGGCACCCTGGAGCATCCGGTCCATGCCAAAAATTTGAAGGAAACCATTGCAACCATATATAAAAAGCATGATAATGCCTTTATTATAGCAATAGATGCATCCCTGGGAAAATCCGAGCATATCGGATATATAGCTTTAGGGGAAGGGCCCTTAAAACCCGGTGCCGGCGTTAACAAAGACTTACCGGAAGTCGGTGATTTGTATATCACGGGCATAGTGAATTTCTCCGGAATGCTGGAGCATATGCTTTTACAGACCACCCGCCTGAATGTGGTGATGTCTCTGGCAGACCAAATATGCCTTGCAATTAACTATTGTTTAAGCCAACTGAAAACCCAGCTGTCTCACCCCATATTTTTCCTGTAAAATTGCACGGCTTCCGATATATTCGAGGCATTTCCGGCTTCAATAATATGGATTAAAACATCCATATTATCGGGAGTGATAAGATCTTTACCTATATATGGCTCATACTCGCCGGCTATTTTTAAACTTAAGGCTTTTATTTTTTCATCCGCCATATCCATTTCTGCTTTTATTTTATCGTAATCAGCCTTCAAACCCGCAATTTTTTCATCATACGGTTTTCTGGTTTCGGCACTGATTATACGGACGGTAGAATTTTCAAATGTTATCAGTGCCTCTTTCTTTTGATTTGCCAAATCCTGCGCTTCCTTATCCAGTCTGGCCAGCTCTTCATCAAAATTCTCCAGGCCGTACGTGCTTTCATCCTTATCCCTTTTTATACTTCTTTTTATGCTCTTTATCTTTTTATTATTGCTGATAATATCATGACGAATCTTACAGCCCTGTTTAAGCACATCCCCATGCTTGTCCTTTGTGCTGTTACCTATAAGCAGATACAAGCCGCCGAATATAACAACGGTAGCCACATAAACGGCAACAAGATAAATGATTTTCTCTTCGGGAAGTATATAAAAATATATTCCGCACGGAATTATAAGCAAAGTTATAACAAGGGTAAGGAGAATTGTTACGATATCCTTCAAATATCCGGGATAATATAACGCATAGTAAAGGCCGGTGTTGCAGAATGAATGCACATTTTTCTGTCTGAATAAAGTTTTGGCCTCCTGCTTAAGTCTACGGTTTTCTTCCCGTAGGAAAGACGTTTCCTCTTTAATTCTTTCCGACACCTTCATGCTTTTCTGTTTGTCTCTTTTTTCTTTTATTCTTTTTACATTCGCTTTTATTTTATCAAGCTGCCTGTCATAAGCCTCTTCTATTTCGGAACGGCGTTTTTTAACGGTGGCTTCAACGTCGTCCGCCGCGGCCTTTTCGGTACTTTGTATATTTTTCTCGATTTTTTTAAGTTCAGTTACCAAATCCTCGTTCTTGTCACGATACCTGTATAGCTCTATCAGCTCTTTCTTTATTTCATATAATTTTTCAACTCCACCGGACAGTATATTACCTTCATCCATATTACTCCCCCATTTCTTTTAAGGCTTTCGCTTTAAGTTCCTCAGGTGTAGGATAATTGAGGTTTTCGTCTATTCCTAAATCCGTATATATCAGCGAACGTACGCAGGCCTTAAGCTCCGGAGTCAGTTTGACCAGTCTCTTTTTTTCAATATCGGCGGCAATCTTCTCATAATCTTTCGTTTCTGAATCTATCATTGCCTCCTTGATTAACAGATAATGCATCATAAGGTTGGGACCGTTTTTCCTGCCGACAAGGTCATGCAGGATATCCTGAATCTTATTTTTTTGCTCTTCCCCGTACGGAAACATTTTTTTATAATATTCCTTGAATTTTCTTTCCCTTTCGGTATTTGACATAAAAAGATTTTCCAAAAATTCAAACATGATTTATCATCCTTTATGATTTATGAAGTTTTTTATACGGTATCCTTAATGATGTATGATGTAATAATTATCCGGTATCCGTTTAATGTAAGGTTATTAACAGTTCTAATAACCGAAAACCCCGTCTAAAGATTCGTCATTTTCAATCCAGTCTGCAACGTCTATTACCCGGTATTCGTCCCTGGTATCCCTGATATAGACATATTTAATTCCTGCATTTATCACCAGGCGCTTGCACATCGAACAACAGGTGGCATTTTTTATGTATTCACCGGTGTCGACCTCGATGCCCGTAAGATATAGGGTACTTCCTATCATTTCATCTCTGGAGGCGCTGATTATGGCATTTGCTTCCGCATGAACACTCCTGCATAACTCATAACGTTCACCCCTGGGAATATTGAGTTTTGTTCTTATACATTCTCCGATATCACAACAGTTTTTTCTTCCTCTCGGTGCCCCCACATATCCGGTAGAAATCACCTCATCGTTTTTTACAATAACGGCTCCGTACTTCCTGCGCAGACAAGTTCCCCTTTGCGCGACCGTTTCGGCCAAATCGAGATAATAATTTACTTTGTCTCTTCTTTTCATATGCAGGTTCCTCCGGTAAATATTTTCTTTTATGCTTATTTTATACGAATACAGGTATGAATTAAAGTATTTTCTTCAACTATTTTATATTATTTGTGCATGTTTTATTTGTTTATGTCTTAATCATGAAATCGCTGCGCAAACCGTTAAAGCCTTACGGAATTTAAAGGCATCCCGATTAACCAATAAAAAAACTGATCCGGATTTTGCTCCGAATCAGTTCTTAAATCGGTTCTTAATACGCCTGATAATTATTCCATACTGGGTTTCACCTGTTTATCGTTAACGGAAGCACCTCCATTTACGTACATGGCCCTGAAAGAATTAAGTATCGCTATAATCGTAACTCCGACATCTCCGAATATGGCTGCCCACAAATTCGTAATTCCCAAGGCGCTCAGCAAAAGAATCAGGACTTTGACACCTATGGCAAACTTTATGTTCTGATTGGCAATTGCCATAACTCTTTTTGATATATTAATCGCCAAAGGAATTTTGGACGGTTCGTCGGTCATAATAACCACATCGGCCGCTTCGATTGCCGCATCAGATCCCAGCGCCCCCATGGCGATGCCGACGTCGGCCCTGGCAAGAACCGGTGCATCGTTAATTCCGTCACCGACATAGGCAAGTTTGCCGTTACCGGAAGTCTGCGAAAGCAGTTCCTCAAGCTTATTCACCTTATCGGCCGGCAGCAGTTCGGCATAAACCTTGCTTAATCCAAGTTCCCTGGCAACTTTTTCGCCTGCATTTGCGCTGTCACCGGTAAGCATAACTATTTGCTTTATATTCGAACCCTTAAGTTCCTTTATGGCCTGGGCGGAATCGCTCTTGACCTCATCGGCAATCAGTATATATCCTGCATAAACCCCATCCACAGCCACATGGACAACGGTTCCGGCCAGTTCTCCTCCAGAGTACGGTATTCCCATCTGCTTCATCAGTTTAGAGTTTCCTGCCGCGACTTTTTTCCCTTTTACCATGGCTTTTATACCGTGACCCGATATTTCCTCCACATCCGATATGGCATTCTTGTCGATTTCCTTCCCGTATGCCTTTTTAATCGACTCGGAGATAGGATGATTGGAATAACTCTCCGCATAGGCGGCCAATTCTAAAAGCTCATCTTTCGGCATTACATCCGAATAAACTTCTTTTACTCCGAATACCCCTTTTGTCAGCGTTCCGGTCTTGTCAAACACCACAATTTCTGTTTTTGCCAATGCTTCAAAATAATTGCTGCCTTTTATAAGAATTCCTTTCTTAGAGGCGCCTCCTATTCCGCCAAAAAATGTTAACGGAACCGATATAACCAAAGCACAGGGACACGATACGACCAGAAATGACAACGATCTGTAAATCCAGTCCTTAAAAGACGCCCCATCTATAACCAGCGGAGGCACAACAGCCAGTAAAACCGCCAATGTTACCACAGCAGGTGTATAATATCTGGCAAACCTTGTTATAAACTGTTCCGAACGGGATTTTCTGCCGCTTGCGTTTTCCACAAGATCCAAGATCTTGCTTGCCGTGGACTCTTCATATTCTTTTGTCACCTTTGCGGTTATAAGACCGTTAACGTTAATACATCCGCTTAATATCTCATCCTGAGGTCCCACTTCACGCGGTACCGACTCTCCGGTTAGAGCCGATGTGTCAAGAAAAGAAGTTCCCTCAATTACCACGGCATCCAAAGGTACCCGTTCCCCAGGCTTAACCACTATGATATCCCCGACCTTTACCTCATCGGGATCAGTTTTTATCAATTCATCTTCTTTTTTTACGTTGGCATAATCCGGGCGTATATCCATCAAATCGGCAATGGATTTTCTTGATTTATCCACCGCATAGCTCTGAAATATCTCTCCGATCTGATATAACAGCATTACCGCAATTCCTTCGGTATACTCACTGATAAACATGGCTCCTATGGTGGCAACCGCCATCAGAAAGTTCTCGTCAAAAACATTCCCTCTTATTATATTCCTGACCGCATTCACCAATATGTCTCCGCCCACAAGCAAATAACTGGTTAAGTATAAGACAATGCCCGCAGTTTCGGAATATCTTTCCGTCACTATGGCAAACGCCAGAAGCAGTGCGCCCGACAGTATCCTTAAAATTCGCCTGTTCAAAGCTTTTTTCATAATAATCTCTCCTATGCATCCTTAAGTATCGCACCGGGTTCTATTCTTCTTACGATTTTTTCGGCCTCTTTTATAATTTCAGGCATCAGTTCTTCTTCTGCGTCAATCACCAGTTTCTGAGTCATAAGATTAATGGATGCTTCATTAACCCCGTTTATTTTTTTGATGGCCGTTTCCATTTTTGCGGCACAGTTCGGACAACAAAGGCCTTCCACTTTAAACTTTTTCTTCATATGACATATCCCCTTATTTAATATTTCTATTATTGCTGTTTTGAACAATTGAACATGTATTCATGCATAAAGTTAAAAAAAATATATTCAGCCTTCACTTATGTGAGCCAGACCCTGATCAAATATCAATCTTACGTGTTCATCGTCCAGTGAATAATATACCACCTTGCCTTCTTTCCTGTTCCTTACGAGTTTTGCCTGTTTTAATATCCTTAACTGATGGGAGATGGCCGATTGAGTCATATTCAATAAAGCGGCTATATCGCAGACACACATTTCAGCCTCATCCAGCGCCCACAAAATTCTGATCCTTGTGGTATCGCCAAACATCTTGAATAATTCGGCCAAATCGTAAAGGGTTTCTTCCTGCGGCATCTTCCCCCGGACTTTATTTACCACTTCTTCATGTATGACCTCGCAGTCGCACCTTTCAGCCGAAAGGCTTTTTTGTACCATTATGCTACCCCCTTTTCTCTGTATATGTATATTGAATTATCTGTCCATATTTATTCAGTTTATTTTAATTTATAAATATATTTATATTTTATTTGCTTATAATTATAAAAAGATCATGTTTTATAATATAATGTAAATTGATAATGTGAATTTTGTTTTCTTATAAAATTTTATTTTCTTATAAAATTTTGTTTTCTTATAATATTAATATGTAACAATATGATTTCCGCATATTTTATGCAATATATTACCTTATTTATTTAATCTGTTATATAAGCAATATATGAATAATTGTTCATATGTTTATATATATTATATTCACTAAAAACGCTGTTGTCAATTTTTATTTATATAAAAATGGGCCATGCCGCTGTAGAAGCACTTTATAAGCGTCTGACCAATCCCAATTCGGAAAAGATGAAGATTATTTTCTCACCCAATACAATAGACCGTGGCAGCATAAAGCGTTTAAAATAAGTATAATAAACTGCCAACCCTGCATGAAACCGAGAATGAAAAGCCTAAAAAAATCTCCGACTTCTATAAAGTCGGAGATTTTTATATAGCCGCTTATAGTTTATATATTTGGTTGCCTGAATATAGGTGAATTTAAATTACGGAATTTAAAACCTTTTGCAAGTTGTTTTGGTTTTACTTTCTTCCCAGACGAATCACATTCCATGAAGCCTTATGGAGCATAGCTTCCAGAGTGCCGTCCGAAGCTTTTGTACCGGATTGTTTTGAGGGTACTACCATCTCTGCATCAATGGTATTCACGGCTTTTAAATCATCATTTTCCAATACAATATGCTCAATCAGCCTGTAGTCCCCGAAAGATCTTATATCTGCGGTCAGCAGAATATCCTCTGACAGATTGCGGTTAGAAGCAAAAATTGTCAACTCATCTTTTTCATCATCATATACCGCTACCGATACTATATCTTCGATATCAGTATAGTTCTTTGTATCATGCTTCGGAGACGAAAGCATCGTATGCAGCGCTATGCCACGGCCATAATTGGAAGCATGATAGAACGGATAATATATCGTCTGTTTCCATGCCCCTCCGTCACTCTTTGTCATGATCGGAGCTATAACGTTCACCAGCTGGGCCAGACATGCGATTTTTACCCTGTCGCTGTTTTTCATCAGTGTTATAAGCATCTGCCCAACCAAAAGCGCATCTTCAAAGGTATAGATATCTTCCAGGAGCGGAGGAGCCACCTGCCAAGGATGGTTTCTCATAATATCGTCATCCTGCTCATTGGAATGGAACCACACATTCCATTCGTCGAAACTTAAATTGATGTTCTTATTGCTCCGCTTCTTGGCTTTTACATAGTCACAGGTCGAAATTACAGTTTTAATGAAGCGGTCCATTTCATCCGACTGGGCCAAAAAATCCGCCGTATCGTTGTTGCGGTTTCCGTAATACTGATGAAGTGAAATATAGTCAACATAATCGTACGCATGGGATAAGGTTATCATTTCCCATTCCGGGAATGTAGGCATATCTTTATAGGAACTTCCGCAACATACCAGTTCGATATCCGGATCAATGATACGCATGGCTTTGGCGGTTTCTTCGGCAAGCCTTCCGTATTCATCAGCCGTTTTATGCCCTATCTGCCAAGGTCCGTCCATCTCATTGCCCAGGCACCAAATCTTTATTTTGTAAGGTTCTTTTTGGCCGTGCTTTATTCTTAAATCGCTGTATTTCGAACCTCCTTCATGATTGCAGTATTCCAATAGGTTACATGCATCCGCCACTCCCCGGGTTCCGAGATTTAATGCCATCATAACTTCCGAACCCACTTTTTTGGTCCACTTATAAAATTCATGTATACCCACTTCATTGGTCTCAAGGCTTCTCCATGCCAGATCAAGGCGTTTCGGTCTTTCATTCACGGGTCCGACACTGTCTTCCCAGAAAAAGTTGGAGACATAATTTCCTCCGGGATATCTTATTACAGGCACTTTTAATTCTTTAACCAAATCAATGACATCCTGTCTGAAACCTTCGTTGTCTGCGGACGGATGTCCGGGCTGGTAAATACCGTTGTATACGGCTCTTCCCAAATGCTCGATAAAAGAGCCGTAAATCCGATTATCAATTCTTGATATCCGGTATTCTTTGTCGATAGTCATTTTAGCCTTCTTGCTCATAAGAATTATCATCCTTTCATAATTTCTCATTTAATTAAAACCGGGTAATACCTGACAAGGCTGTTATAAAAATATAAGTTTTTAATTTTAATTAAATGTAAATTAATTTATTTAATTGTGTATTTTAATTGTTTTCATATGACAGCTTAAATAATCAAATGCCTAATTCAATTTTATATTAATTTTTTTGCTTGTATTTGTCAATTAAATTTTACGTTTATATATATTATTTTATATTTATTTATTTTATATAATTACATTAAATACGCCAAATTTATATAATTTTCTATGGCTTTTCTTATAATATTCATATTTTACAATTATATAAATTAGTATACTATTTACATAATAAAATACAAAGCTTCAGTAATTGCATTAATTTTTATTGACATTTTATGTTTATGTCTTATAATGTTTTATGAGGTCTTAAATTATTAAATAATAGGGTGAAAATATGCTACATATCAAATCCTTAAATGACGGTCTTGAGCTTTTTAAAGCATTAGGTTCCGAAATTCGCATCGAAATTATAAAACTGCTGTTAAATAATCAAGGTATGAACATGAACGAAATAGCCAATCGCCTCAATATTACCAACGGCGCTTTAACCACCCATATCAGGAAACTGGAAGAATGCGGAATTGTAAGAGTATCCAACGAAAGCTCAGGGCATGGCAATCAAAAAATTTGCTCCGTAAATCTCGATAAAATTCTTATTGAACTGGATTCACATGAAAACGACACCAGCACTTATCAGACCGAGCTTAGAGTCGGACATTATTCCGATTACAATGTATACCCTACCTGTGGTCTGGCCACTTCCAAAGCCATTATCGGGGCAGTTGACGATATAAGGTATTTCTCCCATCCGGATCGGTTCGATGCCGATATAATATGGTTTACCAGAGGATATGTGGAGTATATTATTCCAAATTTTATTCCTCCGAACACCAAAATTGATCAGATAACCATATCGGCAGAACTAAGTTCCGAAGCTCCGGGCGTCAACAATATGTGGCCTTCGGACATTCATTTTTACCTGAATAACGTATGTCTCGGCTATTGGACCAGTCCCGGCGATTTCGGAGATACCAAAGGTATATTTACACCGGACTGGTGGTTTCCGAACTGGAATCAGTATGGCCTTCTGAAACTGCTGGTTATCAATAAAAAAGGGACATTTATCGACGGTCTGAAAATATCCGATATTTCCATCAACGATTTTAACCTTGATTATAAAAGCATAATCAAATTCAGAATCGGCGTACCGGATGACGCAAAAAATATCGGCGGAGTAACCATCTTCGGTAAGAATTTCGGTAATTACAATCAGAATATCAATATAAGGATAAATTACAGTCCGATGGGCGTTACCGAAGAGCAAACCCGTCAGCAGCAATAAGAGCCATTAAAATTGTTGCCGAGAATAATATATTAAAAATCATATATAAAAATAATTTTTTAATACGCCGGCCGACTTTCGCAAGCAGGCCGGCGTTATTCATTACATATTTCGTATTCTGCCGTCCTTTTTTGCACCGATTCATTATGTAAATATTTATTTTACTTTGAAATTTCAACCTCCAGATGCATAACACTGCATGCCGGAATTGTAAACATAATTCCCCGCTCACCTATTTTGCAACCGGAAAATTCCTTCGCATGAACCCTGTCCGGATTATCAAAAGTATTCATGGCTCTGACATCGTCGGTAAGAATTGTACCGCTTACCTTTACGGCTTTAGAATCCGTAAGGATACCGTCGATTTCATAACTGTCGGTAAGGGACTGGTTTGTAACTGTAATATGAATCCTGCCCTCCTTATCCACGGATACCGATTCTGTCAGATTAGGCACCATGTATTTTTCTTCCAGACCAATCAGGGTGCTTTCTATACTGCTGTCAAGAAGCTCTCCGTCCTGATGATGCTGATACATATGGAAAACATGATAGGTCGGCGTAAGGATCATCCTGTCGTATTCGGTTAATATAACCGCCTGCAATACGTTGACCATCTGAGCTATATTGGCCATCTTTACGCGATCACAGTGTTTGTTGAACAGGTTAAGATGAATTCCTGCGACAATCGCATCCCGCATGGTATTCTGCTGATATAAGAATCCGGGATTTGTACCGGGTTCCGGATCATACCAGGTTCCCCATTCATCTATTATCATGCCTATTTTTTTGTCGGGATCAAACTGATCCATTATTGCGCCATGGTTTCTAATCAAGGTTTCCATAAAATACGCCTTATTAATTGTTCTGTAATAGGTTTTATCGTCGAACTCGGTGGCACTGCCCTTATTTTCCCATGTACCCGGGATCGTATAATAGTGCAGGGACAGGCCGTCCATGAACCCGTGAAACTGTGGTAATGCATGCTTATGGGTTGCCTTAAGAACGCCTATGGTCCAGGCATAATCGTCCACATTGGCACCGCAGGCAATTTTATAAATAGGCGCTTCCGGATTATACTGCCTTATATAAGTCTGATATCTTCGATACTCGTTGCCGTAGTATTCGGGAGTCATGTTGCCGCCGCAGCCCCAGTTTTCATTGCCCACGCCAAAATAATCCACCTTCCAGGGCTCCTTATGTCCGTTCTTTGCCCTAAGTTCAGCAAGAGGGGATACTCCGCCGTAAGTGAGGTATTCTATCCATTCGGACATTTCCTGTACGGTCCCGCTGCCGACATTTCCGTTAATATAAGTTTTGCATCCCAATTGCCTGCAAAGTTCCATATATTCATGGGTACCGAAACTGTTGTCTTCAATCACACCGCCCCAGTGGGTATTAATCATTTTCTTGCGGCTTTCCTTGGGGCCGATACCGTCTCTCCAGTGATACTCATCGGCAAAACAGCCTCCCGGCCAGCGAAGTACGGGGATTTTTATGTCTTTCAAAGCTTTAACCACGTCGTTTCGCATACCGTTGGTGTTAGGTATATCGGGATTATCTCCCACATAAATTCCTTCATAAATGCATCTTCCCAAATGTTCCGAAAAATGACCGTATATTTCCCTGTTGATATGTCCTTTTTTAATATTTGGGTTGATATACAATTTTACCATATGGCCTTCTCTCCTTACGGTTTTTATATTTAGGTCCGTATTTAATGTTTAAACGTCACTTTTTGCTCCCCATAACAGTCACATTGTTACCTACGGCGGTGAATGTCATGACCAGCTTATGCTCGGTCTCATTGGCCTGTTTAATAAATACGCCGTCATATTTGACACCGTCGATTGTTATCGACATATAAGGGGTACCTTCCCTGTAACTCCATGTTCCGGTGGCGTCTCCGGTTACACTTCCGTCCCGGTTTAATCTTATATTCAAAGTTTTTTCAATTCCTATTATTTTTCCTGAAAGGGTCTGGTAATACACGGTCGGAGTAATGGTGACGAATTCATATTCACCCTGCATTTCCCGCATGGAATATCCGTTCTCCGATAATGTTTCGCCTGAATACTCATAGGGTGTCATGACAGGCCAACCGTTCTCGTTAAGGAACATCTGATGGACGTGAACTTCATGATACTCCGCATTTCCGTTCCTGCCTCCGGCAAACCTTGTATGAAATACGTTAAATATCCTGCCGTCATCGTCCACCAATACCGAATTATGTCCCTGGGCCGCAAGAGCATAAGCGGAACCGCTGAACTTATATGTTCCTGTAAGCCTTATACCCTTATTGCTGAACAGATTGTTTTCAGAACTGGTATAGATTGCGGATTGCCCCAATTCATCAACATAAGGCCCTCTTATATCTTTGGACCTGAAAACTCTCATCTGGTATCCGCCTTCCTGCGTCAAACCGCCGTAGGAAAGGAACAGGTAATAATAATCGCCTATTTTGCGTATATATGAACCTTCTCCTGAAACCGCACATCCTCCGGCTATCTTGTATCCGTAATATTGGTCGGATACATTGGGTTCCGTATCATAAGTGCAGGAATAATCCCTAAGTCCTGTTTTTTCGTCAAGCTTCAATAAATATATGCCTCCAAACCAGGAACCGAACGACATCCATAGGTTTCCTTCATCGTCATAACGGACGCAAGGGTCTATCGCGTTAAGCTTTGTATTCTTGGTGGACTGATATCTGCTCAAATCGGCCCCTTCACCCAGAACTTTATATAAATCCGTTTTTTCTGCGGGGTGGGTATCGGTATTGAAACCCGAATATACAACAGGCCCTACATATTCATACGGTCCTTCTATATCATCCGCAGTTAAAAGAACAATGGCCGAATTCCAGTCGTCCCCGTTAACGCTCAAATACATGCAGTATTTACCCATTGCTTTGTTATAAATAACATCCGGCGCCCACAGGTTTCCCCTTAAATTTGGATTTGTGGGAGTCTTCATGTAATCCTCCCAAAGTTCCCCGAGAAGTTCTTCAAAATCGGAATTTATGTTCATCCTGAATGTAGTCCAGTTCATCAGATCGTCGCTTTTTGCATAAGCCATATGGGATCCGAATATATAATATTTTCCGTTTGCTTTTACTATTGAAGGGTCATGGACGCTGACTCTGGTATATTCTACGTCGGCATACTCAGGAACATCGTTTTCAGTCAACTCGGACTCATCGTCCATATCCGAATCCCCAGCCGTCAAATCTATATCCGATAAAGCCCCATTATCCGAGGCTTCCTGATTTTCGTTTTCAGGCGACTTCAAAGATGTTGCACTTTCATCTTCATCTTTATCTTGTGATCCGTTAATGTCTTCATTAAAACCGTTTTTATTGTCCGTTTCTTTTGCGCACCCCGTAACACAAAAGGCCAGTGTTGCCATTAGTATCAAAATAAGTATTATCATATTATTTTTGTTACTCATTCCGACCTCCCCGTATACCGGATTCTGATTCTGTTAATTTCCAGTAAATTCCGTATCTCTCTTTATATTCCATACAATATGGCTTAAATGTCAGATTATTGTCTTCGTCCGTACCCTTAAGGGCAAATTCCGGACCTTCACCGATTCTGACAAGATTGTCTTCGATATTATCCAGCCAGTCCTTAACGGTACCTTCCCTTATCACAATATAATCTTTTACGGCAAAATCCTTAACCGGAATATCCACCGATACACCGGTCTGCTCCGTTCTCATATCGTTCCTGCCCAAAGCCGCGCAAAGCACATACGGGCCGTAAGCGAAGGCCACAACCGAAGGATTATCCTGCAGGGATGAATACCTGACTTTGGTCTGGAACGTCACTTCCATCCTGTCTTTATCTTTCCACGTTCTTTTTATCCTGATATAACCGTCCTTATATTCGGGTTCGATAATTCCGCCGTTAATTTTTACGGATATATCGCCGGATACCCAGTCGGGCTTTCTTAACACCACGGTTAACTCCTTACCTTTATCTTTGTCACGGCAGCCAAAAGCCAGAGTTACTTTATCCGATTTTGCAAAATCAGCCGCCTGTTCCAAAATTATGCCTTTTTCTTTCCAATTTAATTCGGACGAGATATATCTGGCTATAACCAGTTCCTCATTGCTGCGGAAATAAATGCTGTCGTTAAGTTTTGTAAAGTTTTCCATTCCGGTTCCGGTGCAGCACCAAAATCTGTCATATGGTGTGCCGAATACCTTAAAATAACCCGTTGCCATGGGCTGAAAATAAGTTGTCATACCGGTTTCTGGATTTTGGGACCCCATAATGGCATTGACATGGGTTATATCGTAATAATCCATGTATTTTTTGTCACCCGTAACCAAAAACAACAGTCTGGAGAGTTTCAGCATATTGTAACTGTTGCAGGTTTCGCAATTGCAATTGGTCCTTTCGGCATCCAGAATATCCGGCTTGCCGAAATGCTCCCACTCACTGTTTCCCCCGGTTATGTAAGTATGATGCCCCACGACTATATCCCAGAAATTTTTCGCGGCCTTAAGGTAAATCTCCCCGCCTTCTTTCAAAGTAATATAACGGTTTAAGGCACCGATGAACTTCGGTATGGTGGTATTGGCATGTTTATCGTTTAATATGTCATGGCCTTCGGCCAGCTCCTCAAACAGGGGGAGCTCGTCAAATTTATGGGCGGCTTCAAGGTGCCTTTTATCGCCGGTAAACCGGAACAAGTCGTAAAGGATGTCGTTCATTCCGCCGTATTCCACAGATAAAACATAATTATGAATCTCTTCCGTCCATTCCGAAGTCCTTTGATAAACCCAGTCTCCCAACCTTGACGCTATTGTTAGGGCGTTTTTAAGACCTGTAAATCGGTAAGCGGCAATAAGACCTGACAGAATTTTGTGCATGGTATACCACGGTACCCAGGCAGGTTTTTTGCTTTCAAGCCGGTCAAATATTTCTTCTTTGGTAGCAAACAGATAACCGTTTTCATACTGGCATTTCCCCAACTCGTCCAATATATAAGCAATTCTATTTAAAATATCCGGCATTTTCGTGGATGCATAAGCCTGGGCAAGTGCGGTAAGATAATGGCCCAAAGTATGGCCCTGAATCTCAAGGCTTTCCCATCCCGGATATCTTTCCGCTTTGGCTTTCAGTCCCCGAGCCTCGTAAAACCCCGCAAGCAGCCGATCCGGCTCAAGGGAAAATAGATAGCTCAGCTCTTTTTTAAAGGCATTCTCATAATAAGCATCCTTTATTGTTACATCCTGTAAATCAAATCCGTCCATTTTCAGTCTCCCGGAACCGTCAGTCTGCATTTTACATGTTCCTCCTTAAAATTATTGCGGTTAATCTGCGCTTATATGCCACCGACGCAATTTCGGCCGTCAAGCTTGTGCTGCCTATGCCGGTATTGCTTTGGCAAAAGGACTGTTGCAGTATTTTCCGCATAGGGAAAAGGTACTGCAACAGCCCCTCTGTCAGAAAACGGGCTTTAATCTATCTTTTGATTATTTATCCTCTTTTTCTTCTTTTTTCTTAAGAACAACGGCACCTGTTCCGAGAAGTGCTGCACCAAGTCCGAAAACAGCCGCATAGGATACCACACCGGTCTTAGGTGATGATGTTGAAGCGGCAGTTGTTGCGGCAGGCTCATTCATGGCAGCTTTGACTTCGTCTGCGGTCAGTACCTTGTCATAGATTTTAATATCATCCATCAGTCCTTTGAAAATTATGTCCCAGCAGTTAATACCTACATAAACTTTGGCATCACCGCTGAAGGTTCCTTTTGCGACAGGGCCCTCACCAAATAATTCACCGTTGATATATAACTGGCTATGTACGGTTCCTGCCACTTCGGTATTCAGTACAGGATCCATACCGGGTTTGGATCCGTCGACGGTTACGGCTATGTGAGTCCACTCATTCTTCGGTATCTGATATCCGCCTCCGCAGGAGAAATATGCCTTCTGATACCAAGGCCATGCATCCAGAGCTTCGTTTCTTGACCAAATAACGGGTGCGCTGTCGCCGTCCCAATCGGTCTTTGTGATATTGAGCCATGTTGCGGTGTTATTTGTGCTGAGCAAATCGGAACCGATCTGGATGAACGGTCCAAAGTTTGAAAATCTTGCGGGATTAATCCAGAAAGCAATGGTATAGGTTTCTCCTACAGCCTTTGCATCAAGAAGCAATCCGTAATTTCCGTCCAAATACAAAGCCTGACCGTTAACTCCTTCGCCAAACTGAGGCTGTACGCTTTCGTTTACCGTAGGCAGGGTTCCTGCATTTCCTCCGTCTTCATTGTCGCCTTCTCTTGTTACAACCACCGCTCCTCCGATGCTTCCGTCAAAACCGTATTCATACTTGGGTGTGGCCGCAAATGCTGTCGAAGTAAGCATGCCGAATACCAACAGGGTCATTAAAACTGCTGCAAATCTTTTGAATTTCATAAAATAACCTCCTTTTTTGATATATATAATTTGCCTGTTACGGCATTTTAATTTTGACAATTCCAATTCAATTATTATTCCGGATTCCATTCGATACCGAAGTATTTCATCATGGCTTCCTTATGATACTGGTTGGCCTTTTCGGTTGCCTCCTCGACGAAATCGGCCGCTTTGGCCTGACCCGTATCCACCAGATTATGTATGCCGATATTGTTGAAATATTCGTCACAGTAAGTCCAGTAACCAGCAATGGACGTCCAGCCGTAAGGTATAGGTCTTATACATCTTTCAAAGAAAGCATCCCAGTAAGGCCCGTCGACTTCATCGGTCGGATAAAGTGTACGGTATTCGGCCCATACTTCTTTATCCAGAGTAATCGGAGCCGGCATAGAATCCCGCTTTAACGGCTGCCCTGAAGCGTTGGTGATTGACTCGTCCTTATAAATCTTTATTTTTTCTTTCCATCCGTCAACGCCCCAACCCATGAATTTCAGCAATTCATAGGCTTCTCTGGGATGTTTGCAGGATGCCGAAATTCCACCCATATCCAGGGTTGCAATGGTATTGGGTATACCGTCAACCTTTTCTACGGACGGTACCGAATAAGGTACAAAATGAATACCGCGATCTACTTTATATTCGTCCATATCCCAAAGGTTCATGTAAGTCCAGTATGCCTCCGTCATTACGGCTACCCGTCCGCTGGCGCCTGCCCAGCCGTCCCAGTCGCCCAGCCAGTCTTCCATCTTCTTTGTTTCTCTGTCCGGAGCCACATATCCGTTGAGTTTCAGGTCTGCGAATTCCTGCTCGCCGACTGCCCATACACCCAAGTCGAAGCCGGTGCCGTCCCATCCGAACTCACCGCGGATACTTTGGGATGCTGCAATTCCGTATAAGCTGTCAAGTCTGACATAGCTGCCCAGGCCATAGTAAGCCGGTTTTTGGGTATGATCAGTGGCATCCTTGATAAGCTGAATCATTTCTTCCCATGTCCAGTCTTTTCTCGGCATCTCAAGATTTAGCTTTTCAATGACTGCCCGATCGACATATACTATTCCCGGGAAAAACTTTATGGGAGTGGCCCATTTTTTATCCGTATCATAATATCCTATCTTATATTCGTTTATTGTCGGAAGCAGATTCTGGTTTTCCGGATCATTTTCCCAGTAATATGTCATATCCATAAGGAGATTATTCGACAGGGCAAAATCGCAATCCGTAAACATTAAGCAATCCGGTGCCTGACCTGAGGAAACCAGGTTCAGCAATGTTGTGTTGTAGTCGGAAGGATTTACATATATTACTTCCACTTTGATGTTAGGATAACGCTCCATGAACTTCTCGGCCAGTTTCTGAGTCAGCACTTCGCTGTCGAAGTTCATGTATGTTAAGGTTATTTCTTCCGTAGTCATCGGCGGAAGGCCCTGCTGCTCTTCTTCGGCCACCTCAGTATTCTGAGTCTCCTTAGTCGTTTCGCCGACCGTATCGGAAGATTCTTTGGTGTTTTCAGTCTTTGCCGTATTCGGCGTTGTGTTCGATGTGTTCTCCGAACTCTTAAAAACGCAGCCGGACATCAGGCCGATGCAGAGAACAATCATCATAAAAATACTGACGAATTTTTTCATGTACTTCTCCTCCTTTTATTACAATACTTAAAATATTGCTTAAATATTTTGTTCACTTTGTTTGAAGGTCCCGTCCCCAACGGGCCATCTGCGGCAAGATATTCCGGTATTATTATTCACCCGTAATACCCGTGCGATCGATACTTTCTACAAAGTACCTCTGAAGAATAAAGTACATTAGAAGTACCGGCAGTATCGTAAGCATTGTAGCCGCCATTCTGATGGCTTCATTATTGCTGACGGTAACGCTGTCAACCGTCTGTAATGCCGAGGTATAATTAGCGTCGAAACTTTTTAGCTTAACCATAAGGGAAGTCCATTTACCCTTTACATAGTATCCGCTTATATATAACTGCGTAAGGTAAGATTCATTCCAGTACCATACGAACGAAAAAAGGATTACGGTAATGATCGCAGGCACCGCGGAAGGAACGGCTATCTTTACGAAGGATTTGAAATATCCGGCTCCGTCAATCTTGGCCGCTTCAAGCAGGGCATTGGGTACCTGTTTGAAAAACTGATAAAAGATCAGAATAAATATCGGCGCATTAAGTCCCTGACCGGTTAAGGCCGGCAGTATAAAACTCCAAAGAGTTCCGGTAAGCTTAAGATCCGTATAAAGCACATATGTAGGCATCATGGTAATCTGAGGCGGAATGATATATGAAAATATAAGCAATGCCATAAGAATTCGTTTGCCGCGGAATCTGAACCTGGCAAATCCGTAGCCTACAATGGCGCAAATTACCACATTCAGCAATGTCGGTACGCCCGCTATCAGAATACTGTGCAGTAACGACTTTACATATTCCATACTAATCGCGGCCTGTTTATAATTTTCAAGATAGAGGCTGCTTGGAATCCAGCTTATGGAAGTGTCAAGCAAATCATCCAGGCTCATAAAACTGTTGCTGATCATGTACAAAAGAGGGTAAAGATACACAAATCCTATACAGATAAGCAAGGCATAAATCACCGTTTTTTTGATCAGACCGTCCTTTTCCCTTGATCCGAACAGGATTTTATGCATTTTATCCTTGTTAAATTTCTTTCTGTTTATTCGGCCGAACCCATATATTCTCTTTTCAGATACGGCTTGCGGCTTTTTGTCTTGCTTCATATCTTCTTCCCCTCCTTTGCGCCCTTCTTATGGCTTTTGCCTGTTTCTTGTTTTCCTTCTTTATTCTTCTGACCTGCTTTTCGTAAGCATCTTTTCTCGTTATTAGCAGTATTGCGAAAAAGGCTATAATAAAGGTGACTACCACCGAATACATCCATGCCATGGCCGAAGCGTATCCGTAACCTTTGTTACCCGCAAACATGGCTCTCTGTATGATATTGATAATCTCGTTATGCTCGTTGTTGGACAGGAAAATTACCGTATAGACTACATTCAGCAAAATCATCGGCTTTATAAGAGGCAGGGTTATCTTCCAGAAGCATTCCCATCCCGAACCTCCGTCAATCTTGGCCGCTTCATACAGGGAATCATCGATTTTTTGCAAAGCGGACAGGAATATTAGTATCTGTACGCCTGAATACCACAGGATCATTATCATGTTACTGAATACTTCCGTAACCGCAGAAGCAAGAGCCCCCGGCAAAAACTGATTCATGGTATTGGATATTGCCTGTATATTCAAGGCAGGTATAGTGGCCGCCCCCTGCGAAGTCAGCATATTCATAACCGGACCGCTGACTATGATAACCGGCAGGAAGAATATCAGGCGGAACAAACCGCGAAATCTTATCTTGCTGTTTAACAGCATCGCGATTATCAGCGCAAAGGTTACAATAACCGGAACCGAAAGCAGGGTCTGCCAAAGATACCCCATAAGGCCGACGGGAAACTCGGCATCTTCCAGCCAGATCTGGGTATAGTTTTCGATACCGACAAACCGGATCACTCTTCCCAATGGTGTAATACGGATATCCGCCAGGGCATACTGAAAAGACTGTACAAGCGGAACAATAAGAAACGCCACAACGCCGATTAACCACGGCAGTATGAAAAGATATCCGTACCGTTCTTCCCTTCTTGCCATCACGCCCGGTTTTACTTTTTTTACTTTCTGCTTCTTCATTTGGCCTCACCTACCTTGTAAGACATGGCTTCTATCGTTATCCCGTCCACGGTTTGCCGCGTATCGCTGTAATTTATATATACTTTTACCCCGTTGTCATAGCTGACAACCGTAACCCCGTTGTCAAGACGTTCATGATCCGTTATAAAGGCGCCTTCGACAGCCTGAAACACCTTGCTCAATTCGTTGGAATACCGGATAATCTCTTCCTTGTAATTGCTGAATTTAGAACTGTAAATATCCGATGAGTTTGTATATATCAAATCCGATGAATCTTCATAAGTAATATAGAACGAAGGCCTGATGCCCATTTCTACCAGATTCAGGAAAAATTCCTTCTTATTGGCTTCGAAATTTATATATTCCGAATACATAGGCAATATACCTTTCAAGGCTATGGCCAGAAAAGGCACCTTTTCGTCCTCAAATATAAAATCCGAAGTTCCGACCGGCATATCAAGGAAAGAGTCCGTATACTTCCAAAGATAGCAAAACGGTTGTTCCATCGTAAGTTCAAGCTTTTCATGCAAATTCGAAATCATGGTTCTGTAGTCTTCGTATGTACTGGGTCTGGAATAATATTCGCCGCTGTAACTGTACGAATATATATGATTTGTAATACCCGCAAGGGCCAGTTTTGAAATTCCCGCCCTGGATAAATCCTTACTTAAAGTGTTCAGGTAATAATTGCTCCTTCTCGGGGTAAGAAACAAAAACCTGTCGTAAACATACATGTAGGTAGGTTCCTCATAAAGTCTTTTATCCACTCTTTTTACCACATTAAATGCCGTATTGTTTTCCTCGGGATTTATTCTCAAAGCGTCGTGATACAGATAAAAGTCTATACCGCCTTTTTCACATTCTTTTATTAACCGTGTCAGCTCTTTGGTTCCCCCGACGGATTTATCCGCTTTGTATTTTGTTACCGGAAGATTGTATAATCCGCCCTTCTGCCATCCTTTATAAACCGTAAGAATATCGTTTAGTCCTTCTTCCTTAAGCCGGTTGTATATTTCCCTGATTTGCTCAACCGATGTCATAAGGACCGTTTTTTTAAATACCAGCCATTCTTCCCGCTCCGACCCGAGAAAATCTATTCTGGTTTTGTATCCGTCTTCCCTGGCGGAAAGGCCAGCTTCTTCCATTAAATATCTGCGGAAACGGACCGCCAGTCCCGCATAGTCGGCATCATCCCCGCTTACAAAACAATATTTTACCCGGATATCCATATGGGTTCTGTCCTGTTCAGCCATGGTTATGGTCCCCACATTACTGTTGCTGGTGGGCTGCACATATAATTTTCTTAATATAAACTTGGGGTATATCCTGTTATAGTCCATAGTAACGCCGTTAGGATAGGCTTCGATACTGGCCCTTTCGGCACCTTTCTCCACTATTCCGAGGAACCCTATACCGTCTTCGGTATGTACCATGCCGAAAACCGGAGCCAGTATGTTTTTTTCTTCGTTTACCGTCTGGTATTCGTCCCAGAACAGCGAAGGTGTGGAAGTATCCTTAAAACCGGTATCTTCACCATATATCATCTGGGAATATCCGCCGGTCAGCCTTCCCTCCTTGTTGTTCAGGTAAATCAAAGCTCCGTTACCGTCGGGTATGAGCATATAACCGGGTTTTTCGTCAAGATAACTGTAACCCAAAAACGGGAACAGATTTATCGCGCCTATGTACAGTCCATCTTTGGTTTCCCCGATTGATTTATCCGGAATTTCCACCACCAGCGAATCATCTGTTAATCTTACGAGAATCCCTAACGAAAACCCAAGATCCGTAAACGTTACTTTTGCATAAAATCCGTTATCCACAGTCGCTATCCTGATTGTATTTTCATTGTTTATAAGATCCGCCATTTCAGCGTCGTTAAGGCCGTTTATAACGTTCAAAGCTACTCCCGATTTCATAAAACCCAGCCATTGGGCATTGTTTTTGCCGTCATCTTCATCTACCGTGGATTCCAAAACGGCACCGGTTTTTTTATTCCGAACCGTAATCGAAAGGTTGCTGCCGGTAAGATACAGTTCATAATCGTCACTTTCAGCCACCAGGGTTTTATCAAAATCTTTTGCGTCGGTAAATGCAAGCGACTCAAAATCCTCCGTATCCATCAGATTAAGGCTGCTTGTGAGGTTTCCGCGATCACCCGTTTTTTTCATTATTGAGAAAATAATAACGAAAACAATAGCCAATATTATAAAAATCGGAACAATTATACCTATTATATGACGTATTTTTCTCCCGTCCGTTTTGTTATATGCCAAGCCGATACACCACCTCTCCCACGATCGCCTGTATAAAGTCAAATACCTGCGACCACAAAACATATAAAATAAACAGTATCAGCAATGCAATCAGTGCCGCAAAAAAGGTCAATCCGATAATCTTGAAAGTTTCTTTCATCGTATAATTGTTAATTTCCTTTATGGTGACTATTATCAAAATAATTATCCATGTCGTTCTGAAAGTTTCGGCAAATCGTATGAGGAATATCTCGTTATAGGTTATCAAATGGCTGAGAAGGAATATAAATGGCTGCATCACAAGATAAGGAGTCAGGCAATAAGCAAAGCCCGAATAAATCTGCTTAAGGGTTCCTTCTCCGTCATTAATCGCGCATATAAGATAATTGCATATGGTAAGCAGCAGAAATGCCGCCACCACCAAGCCTATATCGGAAACAAGGTTATACCGGCCTTCCCGTACCGTCTTTACCAAAAAGCCGCTGAAATAACGATATATGACAGAAAACAGGAGATACAGGCCGATTATTATGTTTGCGCTTAAATACGAAGCCTTGTTTTCCCATCGTACCCCGTAACATCCGTCCACCGGATGCCTGATGAAATACAGGGAATAATTCAGCCTGGATATTAAAGGTATGGCTTTGATTTTATTTATCGCTCCGCCAATTTTATTGAATATTCCAAACTTTTTTTGTAACAGCTTTAATAATCTTACGGCTATATATATCGCCAGAAGAATGCCTATAAAAGCTATCAGATTATGCCGCAGCCATAAATTACGAACTTCCCAAAACGCATCCGAATAAGTGGTGTAGTCCTTGGCAAGTTTAGCATAATGCAGTGCCATGTCATAATCTTCTTCCTGCAGGTAAGCTTTGCCCATGGCTTCATTGGCATAGTCAAACATGCCGTTCATCTGGAGAACCTGCTCAAGCGGTTCCTTGCTTTCGGTATATCTTCCTTTAAAATATAAATACAGGGCTTTGTGGAGCAAATCCGTAAATTCCGTCGGAGCGAAGATATGTATCTGATTCATGTCGGAGTCCAGCAAATACAGGAGATCCGACTGATCGACAGCTATTGCCTCCACCTTCTTGCAAAGTCCTATCCTTTGCCTTCCGTCGTCTCTGCCCCCGAATACGAAGAGCAGTTCTCCCTCATTGTTGAATTCATAAACATATCCATAGTTCGATGCCATGTACACATTATCGTAATTTCCCGGAACAACAGCAACGGGATAATCGTCATAGGCGTCCGGCTCAATCAGGTTTTTGCCGGCTATGTTTAATCTCTTCAGGGAATCCAGTCCGTCGCCCCTGGTTATGGTATAAATCAGTCCCTGATCGTCTATGGCCAGATTGTCGGGTGAGGGAGGAAGGTTGCTGACCATTTTCGCCAGCTGGGCATCGGTAAGAAGCAGCCGAAGGATTGCTTCCCCCAAAGAGGTATTGGCATAGTTTGTGCCGAAATAACCGAGAAACGTACCGTTCTCCTTCGGGCTAATCTGTACAATTCCGTTGGTATTGGCTTCACTTACTACATACATAATTCCGGCATCGTTTACGGCTATTTTTATCGGTTTAAAATCCATGTTGTCACCGTATAACGGATGGTTGGGCCTGCCGTATTGGGCCACCAGGGTTCCGTCCGGGGCAAACACAAAAATTTTTGCGGCATCCCTGTCCGCCACATAAGTATACTTATCTTCAGTGACGAACAGGCCGCAGGGATTTACAAGAACATCGGAGCCGAATTCCTTGATATAATTTCCGGACAGATCCGAAACGATAATCCTGCGGTTACCAGTATCGGCTATATATATTTCACCGTCTTTGGTGATTTTCATATCCCGGGGGGCGCTTAAAAAGTCATCTCCTATTTTTGTAATGGAGCCGTAAGGAACATATGCGGTCTGCGTTTCAGTTACATAACCGTATCCGTCGATAGTATAGGTTTTATAAGGCGCATCCGCAAAAGCATATTTTGCATCCAATCCGGAACCGGCAAGAAACAAGGTCAGAATTAAGGCAACCAGGCCTTTGCTCTTTTTATTCATATGAAGCCTTCTCCTCTTTTTCTACTTAATTCCCGAATGTGCCATTGTGTTCATTATGCTGCTCTGTAATATGATAAACAGAACCAGATTCGGCACAAACATGATAAGCGATGCGGCAGCCGCCATTCCCTGCCCTGCTACGTTGTTATTTGCATTGGCCAGAGTATTCATATAAAATGTCAGGGTTTTTAGTCCTTCGTCGCTGATATAATAGTTTGAAGTTTCCATATTGACCCATACCTGCTGAAATACCAATATTGCAGCCGTAGCGATTGCGGGCTTTATAAGCGGGATGACAATCCTTGTATACACTTTAAATTCCGTTGCCCCGTCAATATATGCCGCATCTATCAAAGAATCCGGAACCTGGTCGATAAACTGTTTTACCAGGAACAATGCCACAGGCAAAGGGATAAGCGGCAGGATGTGGGCAAAATATGTATTGGTAAGCCCCAGTACGTTTACCGTAAGATACCTGGGAATCATAACCGCAACCGGAACAAACATCAAAGCCGCCTGATTTATGTTCATTAGGGTGTTTTTGCCTTTGAACTTAAGCTTTGACAGCGCAAATCCCGCAGCGGTGGACAGTACAATGGATGAGAATACTACCGTTACCGTAACCACAATACTGTTGAATACATACCTGCTCATCGGTATTCCGGCAGTCCTTGCGGCTTTGAACAGTTTTGTGAAATTGTCGAAAGTGGGCCTTGTCACAAAAAACTTGGGCGGGAATGCAAACAGCTCATCCATGGGCTTGAAAGCATGATTAAAAATAAATACTATAGGAAGTCCCATAAACAGTACCAAAGGCAAAACGGCAAGAATAATCTTTATCTGTCCTTTTTCGAATCGTCTCGGATTTATACGGTTACCTTTATAAGCCATAATTCGGACCTCCTTTTAATCTTCCTGGAACAGTTTCTTTGATATGTAGGAGAATATATAAACTATCCCCAAAAGTACCACGGAAACTGCCGCCGCATAACCCATCTCATAACGGATAAATCCGTAATCCTCTATATGATTGACAATCAACTGGGCGGCATAACCCGGTGTCGGATTACCCGCCAGTTGGAAACTTATCACTCCGTTCTGGAATGCATTTACGATGGACATAACCGCCGCAAACAACATCTGAGGTTTCATGCTGGGTATGGTTATATAAATCATTTCCTGAAAACGGTTCTTAACCCCGTCGATAGCCGCAGCTTCATAAAGGGTTTCGTCAATATTCAAAATACCTGCCAATATAGCCAAAAAACCGACACCCATGCTGCTCCACAACCCGATTATAATAACAATCGGAAGCAAATATTTCGTATTGACCAGCCATATAATCGGATCCGTAATAACCCCCAGGCTCATAAGCCAGCTGTTTATGTAACCGGTCTGATCGCCGCTGAACATAACTTTCCAAAGCACTGTCATAGCCACACCGGAAGTCATGCTTGGCGAATATAAAATCAGGGCAAATACAGTTCTGGGTATTTTTGTAAGCTGTGCCAGAGCCCATGCAAGAAGGAATGACAGTATATATCCTCCCGGTCCGACTATTAATGCGTATGCCACCGTATTCGGCAATACATACTGCATAAAGATATCGTCGCTAGTAAGCAGGTTGATATAATTCAAAAAACCGATAAACTTAGGCTTTTGGATAGCATTAAAGTTTGTAAAGGACAGGCCTATGGCCATTACAACGGGTACCAGTATAAAGATGAAAAACAGCAGCGCATAGGGAAAAAGGAAAGCGTATGCGGAATGATTCGAATGTTCTCTTTTGCTTATTTTGTTTTTTCTTTTCATGTCCATTCCCCCGTTAATTATCGATTCCCAGAATTTCTTTTACATGTTCCAAAGTAGGTACCCGATATTCTTTTACGACCTTACCGTCTTTTATGTAACCGAATTCTTCAAGTTTACGCATGGTTTCACGGTCGATAGTCTTAACGGCCTTATCAATTCTGGTTCTTAAACTTTTTCCGTTTACGACTATATCGTTGAATGCATTACTGATCTCCCGCTCCAGCATATAGGTTCCCAAGATTCTCGGAGGCTCCATGACCCAGTTGGCCTGTTCAAGGATCACCTCTTTATCTTTAGTATCCCATGGCAGTGATTCAAAAGCTTCCAGATTGGCGGTGTTCCATATATATTCGTCTCCGTAAGAGATCTGTAATGTCTTGCCGAATTCTGTCTGTACTTCGGCGCTGGTCCACCATTTCATGAATTTCCAGGCCTTTTCTTCCCGTTCTTTATTCGAACGGAACATAACCATACTTTCCGCGCCGCCACATGTATATCTTAAAATCTCCCCATCATCATTTCTTATGCCCGGCACCGGACCTATCTCCCATGAATTGGCTATTTCCGGAGCAGCATTTACCAAAAGGTTGTATACCCCGTAGTCACCGATGCCGATAGGCAAATCACCGTTCCTGAAATGCTGGTAGAAATTCGGTATGTCAACAGGAAGGCTGTATATGGTAAACAACTCCGTCAGCATCTTAAATCCTTCAATGCCTTCTTCGCTGTTGATTGTCGTTTTGCCGGCATATTCGTCATACAAAGTTGCCCCATGCTGGAACAGCAAAGGAGTCGTTCCGTGGAAATTGCGCATAACAGTCATGCCGGCGGTCGGATAATAGAAGTTAAACCCTCTCATCTGCAGTTCCGGAAGCATATCGATGACATCTTCTATCGTATCCGGTACCGAAAGATTCAGTTTATCCAATATGTCTGTCCGGTAAAAAAGTACCCAGAAATTCATGGTTTCCGGCAAGGCATATATGCCGTCATCTATGGTTGCCGGAATATGAATTCCCAAAGGAAATCTTTTTGCTATTTCCTTAAAATCTTCAAATTCCGTCAAATCTTTCGTCGCGCCTCGGATACCCAGTTCAAACGGAATTGTATAGTTGATACCGGCGGCGATATCCGGGGCGTCTCCGGATGAATTGGCCAATACCAGTTTGTTAGGATCAGGCATAAGGGATAAATCGACTTCTATCCCGGTCTGCGGGGTAAATTGCTCGTCGATCATCTTCTGCATGATTTCCAGGTACTGTCTCGGCCTGTTTACCCATACCTGCAGATGTTCCTTATTAACGTTGCTTGTCGAATATGACCTGTCAAAAAAGGAGGCAAAAAACCTTACAATATTAAGGTAAGTTTTCTTTAAAAAGTTCACCTTTTTGGGAAGAGCCGCATCTTCCTGATATATGTAAATACGGTCAATGGCAATATTGTTTTTATCTAGCGTATCCACCAGATTTGCCAGATGATGGGTAACCGAATTGACGCTGCTTGACAGTTCCGCAACCCTGTAAGGCAACTCGTTCGGTTCCTCTGCCAGGCTTCTTAACTGGTTGGACGCTATTGATATGGAAGAAAATGCGGCTATTTTTTTGACTTTAGGATTATATTTCTTAACACTGTCATGCAGGCCGTCCAGTTCATCCGCCCATCCGTAAAGCCTTTCCTGAACATCCGGTATATACCTGGTAATTTTCAGATCGCGGTATTTATCCTTGTTGGTACCTGCAACCTTGGTAATTTCCAGGGCCAGATCGTTTATCTCGCTCATAATTCTGCTTACCGCTTCAAGGACATGGCGGATATTATCGACCTGAATGGTAAACGAAAGGGTATGAACCCCTTTATCAAGGTAGATGCTTAGATTTTCACTGTCGTTATATTTAAGGGTTTCGGTACGGTATTTCGTCGTATACATAAAAGGATACGCTTTGAAAGCCGTATTCGGAATTTCTCCGTCTATTGCGATATCCATAAAGACCGGAAAATCACTTTTATCGGACTGTCTGTAATTGACGCCTATGTAATAATACCCCGGTTCTTCCACATTAAACTCGTAAGTCACTCTCTGCCCGGCATTCTTGAAAGAATCGCTGTCTATGGTATTTAACAGGGTATCCGTAACCTTGTACGGATCCAGATCCGCATCGAATTCGGCCACAGCCCTGATGGACGAATCGTTTCTGTAGGTAAAGTCCTCGCCCTGTATTACAATAAGCCTGTTTCCTTCTGCAATATTCGAACCGGCATACTCCGGTATAAACTTCACCGGCTCAAGGTACAAATTACCAAGCAACAACGTTCCTTCCGACACCTCAAATGTCAGTTCCGTATCTCCTTCTTCCAGTTCGATGATTAGAGGTTCGGAATGCCGATAGCTGGAATCCATGAGATATTTGCTTTCCCATCTTTTCAATTTTTGCGGCATGGTGACGATTTCGTTGCCGTAACGATCATAGGCTTTTTCCTCCCGGGACACCCATGTCGACTCCAGCAAAATTCTTCTTGCTTCATAAAAAGGGAACTCCCCGTTAACCTTCATGGAAATCTCCACGGGAAGAATAGAATCGTCATAAGATATATAATCCATACGGAGTAAATACTGCGCCGTCCGTGGCACCGTAATCCTAAACACCGCGGTGTCACCCATTTTCATGCTTACCGCCTTGTTTTCATATCCATATGTATCGTCCGTCAGAATACCATCGCCGGAAATGTAAGTTTTCTCTGGGGAAAATTCAATGATTTCACCGGAATATAAAGGTGCGGTATATTTAATCTGTATATTTGAATATCCGCTGGCAATTGCTTCATTGAGAATCAAATTGTCCGATTCGGCATAGTCAACTGTTTGGGCACCGGCGGCTCCCGTATCGGTAAATTCATTATTCTTAGTTTTCGTCCCTGAAGTTTCCGCCGATACATTTCCCGACACATTTCCAAAACAATCGGCCAGGATTGCCGTAATTATAACCGCAACCATAAACCTGGTTAAAAGACTTTTCTTCATAGAATTGCCTCCTTGCCGGCAAACTTAGAGTCAAGCTTAATAACTTAAAATCTATAATTAAACCCATAACTCAGGGTTAACTCAAGCCAAGAAGCTGCATCTTAAGAAGTTATCATATTAGTTAAATTAAGACTGAACTGTTTATTTAACTTTTTTATTTAATAATTAAATAATTAATGAATTATTTAACTATTTATTAAATACTATATTTTTATTTAAAAGTCAAGTGATTATCACCAATAAATTAGATATTTTAATAGTATCAATTCATCATTTTTATATAAAGCATATGAGTTTTTCATAAATAAAAACTATAATTGTTACCTTTTTTGTAAAGTTATATCTCTGTTTTCATCCTTGCTTTTTCTATAATTTTAGATATAAAACACTAAAATATTTTACTATTTTATAGTTATAGACTGCTTATTTATTTATCAGTTTAGAATATATATAATTGACTTTAATAATTTCCACCCTTATACTTATATTAAATTCTTAACTGATTAAATCTTTAGTTTGTTTTTGCCGTATTGTCAGAATAGGAGGAATAAATTTGCTGTATTTTCAGTCGATACATGAAGCTGAAGAGGTTTTGAAAGCCTTAAGCACTCCTATGCGCATCAAAATCATGGAACTGATTTATAAAAACGATCGGTTGAGCATGAATGATTTGGCCGAAGCTTTAAATCTGACCAACAGCGCAATCTCCATGCATGTAAGCAAGCTGGAAAAAGCGGGCCTGGTCAAAATTTATACATCCTCAGGAAAAAGAGGAACCATGAAAATCATACGGCCAAGACACGACCGGTTGATGATCGATCTGGCACCGAATATGGACACCAGAAAGTTCTATCAGGATGACATCCGTATCGGTCATTTTTCGTCCCATAAAATACATCCGACCTGCGGAATAGCCACAACCGAGCATATAATAGGGGAACTGGATGACATCAGGTATTTTTCTTTTCCCGAACGTTTTGAAGCCGGTATTCTGTGGTTCGGAAGAGGTTATATAGAGTATAATTTCCCGAACCGCTTGAAAGCCGGTCAGACTTTAACGGAGCTTCAGATATCGTTTGAAATCAGTTCCGAATGTCCTGAGTTTAACGAAAATTATCCCTCGGATATTTATTTTTACATAAACGGCAAATCTTTGGGCTACTGGGTAAGCCCGGGCGATTTCGGCTCACGGAAAGGCTATTTGAATCCTTCATGGTGGCCTGACCGGCTCAATCAGTACGGTCTTTTAAAGACACTGATAATCAACTCCGAAGGCACATTTATCGACGGCGGCAGCAAAATATCCGAAACCACCGTAAGCGACCTTGAAATTGATTATTCCAGCACCATTACATTTCGTTTTGAGGTTCCCAAGGACACGGCCAACTGCGGCGGATGCACGCTTTTCGGTGAAGGTTTCGGCGACCATAACCAGGCTATTCGCGTAAAAATGTTTTATATAGAAAACGGAAAGGAAAACTGACAGTCCTTAATGTACTTTTTCTTTTCCGTTAATAAAATAACCCCTTCGCCGGCAAATTACGAAGGAGTTAATTTTATTGAACGTTCCTTAACTTGGTTATGATTCGGATTACCCTGAATACAAGAAACAAACCTGTAATTATTCCGGAAACAATCAGAATTGTTTCTAAGGTAAAACTGAAATATGAATAGATAATAAATGAAATAACAAGAAGCATAGTTACACAATATGCGTATAAAATCAGGCATAAAACGGGAGTTAAAATAAGGTCGGTTATTATATCCTTTTTTTGAATCTTTCCGTAATTTCCTCGCATGATCCCATTTCCTTCAGACTTTATCTGATTTATTTTTGCAATATTATTTTTACTATTATAATTGTTTACTATAATAATCAATAAATTTATATACTATATATTTTTCATATATGTATTTTTCATAGCCTTTATACCTATATTATTACGGATTTTATTCATAAAGTCAATTACATTTATTATTATATAAAATATTATAGAACATATTAAAATAAAATTTCCCGATAAACAGCACAAAACAAGGATGCCTGCAAAGTTTATCATACAACTTTACGGCATCCTTGTTTTTCCTGAATAATATAACGATATTATATAATCGATTTTTTACACTAATTTCTTATCAGATAATCAAAAGCGCTCAAGGCGGCAGCCGCACCCGAACCCATGGATATAATTATCTGTTTATAAGGGCTGTCGCTGCAGTCACCTGCCGCAAACACTCCGGGAACGCTGGCGGCGTTATGTCCGTCCACAATTATCTCGCCTGCCGGATTCCGTTTGACGAAATCTCCGAGCCATTCCGTATTGGGTACAAGTCCTATTTGTACAAATACCCCTTCCAGTTCGATATGTTTCTCGATACCGGTGTCCCTTTCCACGTAAGTTAAGCCGTTAACCTTTTTATCACCTGTAATTTCTTTGGTCCGGACGTTTTTCAATACCGTAACATTGGGCAATTCGTACAGACGTTTTTGCAGTACCAAATCCGCCTTAAGTTCCGGCATGAATTCCAATACCGTGACATGACTTGCTATTTTGGCAAGATCTATGGCGGCTTCCACACCGGAATTTCCTCCGCCGATTACGGCAACCCGTTTGCCTTTGTATAACGGGCCGTCACAATGAGGGCAATAAGCCACACCCTTGTTTTTGAATTCGGCTTCTCCCGGAACATTGACATTTCTCCAGCGGGCTCCGGTGGCGATAATTACGGTCCTGCTTTTAAGAACCGCACAGTTTTCCAGCTCAACTTCAATCATGTCTTTTTTATCTATGCGCTTTACCTTTTGAGGGCACATTATATCCACATCATATTGCCTGACATGCTCTTCCAAAGCCGAAGCCAGTTTCGGTCCTTCGGTATATTTGACACTTATCAGGTTTTCTATGCCCATGGTTTCCAATACCTGCCCGCCGAAACGTTCGGCAACAATTCCGGTTCTTATACCTTTTCTGGCGGCATAAATGGCCGCAGCGGCACCTGCGGGGCCGGCGCCGATAACAAGAACATCAAAAGGAGCTTTATTCTTAAATTGCGAAGCATCCGCAACATCCACACCGAGTTTGGCCAAAATCTTTTCCAGGGCCATGCGTCCGCTTCCGAAAAATTCACCGTTCAGATATATGGTCGGGACAGCCATAATATCTTTGCTTTCCGCTTCATCCCTGAAAGCCGCCCCGTCAATCATGGTATGGGTAATATTGGGGTTGAGTACGCTCATAATATTTAGAGCCTGGACAACCTCCGGACAGTTCTGACAGCTTAGACTGACATATGTTTCAAAGTTAAGTTTTCTGTTTATGCTTTTAATCTGGCGGGCAACATTCTCTTCTATTTTTGGAGGCCTTCCGCTGACCTGTAAAAGGGCCAGTATTAAAGAAGTGAACTCATGGCCAAGGGGAACACCCGCAAAGGTTATTCCCATATCCCGATCCATTCGGTTAATGCTGAAACTCGGTGTACGGGAAAGCTTTGCCTCCTCGGATTTAATCTTCGGAGACAAAGCCTTAAGTTCTTCCACTAAAGACAAGACATCCTTTGATACAGAATCGGCTCCCGCACTTACTTTAATCAGTACATCGCCTTCCAAAAGCTTCAGATACTCTGCCAGTTGATTTTTAATTTCTGCATCAAGTATCATATGTTTTCTCCTTGAAATTTATTTATCATATCTTGCCGACAAGATCCAGGCTGGGCTTTAATGTAGCGGCGCCCTCTTTCCACTTGGCAGGGCATACTTCATCCGGATGATTTCTTACATATTGGGCGGCTTTGATCTTGTTTATAAGAACATCCGCATCTCTTCCGATGTTGCCTGCGTTAATTTCTATGGATTGAATAACGCCGTCGGGATCTATGATAAATGTTGCGCGGTCCGCCTGGCCGTCTTCTTCAATCAATACATCAAAGTTGCGGCATATAACATGAGAAGGATCACCAATCATGGCATATTCAATTTTCTTTATTGTGTCGGAAGTGTCATGCCAAGCTTTGTGAGTATAATGGGTATCCGTAGAAACCGAATATACTTCCACTCCCAAACTCTTTAAGGTAGGATAAACGTTTTGCAAATCCTCCAGCTCTGTAGGGCATACGAAGGTAAAATCTGCGGGATAGAAAAGTACAACGCTCCAATGTCCCTTAAAACTTTCTTCGGTCACATCAATAAATTTACCATTTTGATAAGCATGGGCTTTAAAAGGTTTAACCTGGGTTCCAACTAATGACATATTGAATACCTCCTGTATTTAAATTTTGTATGTATTATTTATTAATAATAGTAATCATTACTGTTATTATAATATATTTATCATCCTGATTTGTCAAGAGGTAATTTAAAATTAATTTTGTTTTTTAATAAAAAAACATGGTTTACAGGGCTTCATTGTCCCTGATAAACCATGCATTATTCTTTATTCGGCAGTTAATAACTCAGAAAAACAGAAATCCATATTACATAATCAATCTATTCTTTTATAGCCTGTTCAGCTCTTTCTTCCGTTCTTTCCAGTCCGGCATAAACCTTTCAATAAATCCGTAAAATTTTTTTGAATGATCGGGATGTATAAAATGGGCAAACTCATGCAGGACAACATATTCAATACACTTTCTGGGAGCCTCAATCAGTTTGCTGTTTAAAGTTATAATTCCCTTCTGCGGCTGGCAGGAACCCCATCTTGACTTCATTTTCCTTATTTTTATTACGGGGTACTCCACCCCATACTTTTCAAAGATTCTGTATGTTTCCCTGCAAATGTCACTGAACAGATCTTCCTGCAGTTCCTTAAGCCATCTGTTTACTATGTTTTCTTTATGTTTTATATCATCCTTGTTTTTTACCGTTAGTACGACCCATTCTCCGTCCAGTGACACGGTTTCAGGACTTCCTTCCATTACTTTTAACGTTTTTTCCGACCCAAGTATCATCAGCCTTTCACCGTCTTTATATTTTTCGGGCAAGGGAGGTTCCTGTTTTTGCTTTTCTTCAAGTTTTTTTAAAACCCGTAATATATAAGCCTGCTTATCTTTTATCAGATTGTCTATATAGGAAACCGGCACTCTTTTATTTGCCGATATCAAAACCTTTCCGTCCGGTTTAATCCGCAGATTGATATTCTTGACCGGCTTTCTTGTCAGAGTATAATCGATCACCGCCAGACCGCACTTAACCTGTCTTGTTTCAGAAGTATACTTCATCCGTTTATTTCTCCCCGATATTATGTACTTTAAAAAAATACCGCTACCTTAATCAGCTTTAATTACCTATTATTTTTTTAATTTATAACAAAATCAGAACAATCTCAAAATATTTAAAACCGTTTTTTCATGCATTCCCGGTATAATTAGGTATTTATGGCGGTTTATCAAAATTCCAGTCATCAAATTCATTATTGACCCGCACAAAAACGTCCGGCAATTGAAGTCAGCCTGTCCTTTACCGATATCCTGTCTTTCCACCTGTCGGGTATGGCGTCATAGCCGTAATACACTCCTGCCAGCCCGCCTGTAATTGCGCCTATGGTATCCGCATCCCCTCCAAGATTTACTGCCAGGCATACGGCTTCCTCAAAAGATGATGAGTTTATAAAGCACCATAATGCGCATATTAAAGTATCAAAAACATATCCCGTAGGTTTCAGCTCATTTTTAGACATTCTAAAAACGCACTTGTATTCCGGATACTTTTCAATATGCTCTAATAAAGTCTCTTCTTTCGGTTTCTCATTCAGATAATTGTATGCCAAAAGATTATAAAACCTGCAGGCATCCGTCGCTTTTTTGTCATAATGGGTAAGCAGGCTTTGAGCGGCGGAAACTTCAAGCATTTTATTGATGTCACCGTAATATAATGCCACCGGCAGGCATCTCATCAGCGAACCGTTTCCCGCGCTCATGCCGCCTGTGGCCTGATGGGCATAATATGAAGTTTTGCTCCAGTCATTATTCCTTTTATATTCATTGAGAGCAATCCGGATAATCCTGCCTATGAACCGGGGCTTTTCATCATACCATTCGATAAAGCGTTTTCCGATATTTTCAACCGGGGCATCCGGATTATCCAGAATGCCTTCGGCAACCGCAATAGTCATCATGGTATCGTCCGTCACTTCTCCCGGCTTTAAATTCCAATACCCTCCGCCGATAATATCCTTCAGATTTCCGTATGTCCCCGCAGCCTCATCCCTGGACATAAACTCCAGTGTAACGCCCAATGCATCGCCGCAGGCCACTCCGAAAAAACCTCCGAGTATGCGTTCCAGTCTGTCCAAAAAACCACTTCCCAAAATTATTTTTAAGAAATAAGCAAATATCTATATTTATGAATTATGTGATAATAACATGCTATGATAATACTATGACAATACTATGTTAATACCATAATAATATAAATAAAAGCAATCATCAATCATAAACCGTTTTTGCGCTATGGCAGGCTTACGTCGATCTGCCGAAAGGGGCTGTTGACACTAATCACTTAGTGCAACAGCCCCTTATATCAAAACAAACCGACTAATCTTTATTATTCTTTTTATTAATTATCAAAAAGATTATTCCCAATAACGTTAATACAGCAAAGGCAGCGGCAAACCAGCAAAACGAAGATCCCCCGGAAACGAAAACCGAGGTGGGTCCGTCGGCGCCTCCTATTACTCCGGCAGTATTTGCATTTTTAACGCCCATATCATACCTGTGAGACAAAAATAACGGCAAGATATAAGAAAACATCAAACATATAAAAGTTATTAATCCGCAAATAAGAGTAAGTATAAAAACTGCTTTTGTCATTGTCTTTTTCAAGCCCGGCTACCTCCTTTATATTATATACATTATAAATACGGTTCGCTGCCATTCGTCTGTTTTATATCATTATATCCATATTTTATCTGCTTTTTATATTAATTGTCAATTCCCCGTTATTATACGAAATTTTTGAATTAAATTTTTGTGGAGACATGATTTTGCTGTCCTTAATTATATCACCAGTCCTGAAAACCGAAAGCATGAAGCCGATCAGGGCGGAATTAATTATCAGCGCCGTATTCCCATATGAAATGAGCGGCAGCGATAACTGCGATATTATTCCAAATCCCAGATTGTTAACAACATAAAAAACAATCTGCAAAACAATAGTAAGCATTACGGATAAAGAAACCAGTGTTCCAAGGACGCTTTTTTGCCGGAGAACATAGCGTATTCCCAAAACGGAAAATACCGCAATAACTGCAATTATACCGATAAATGCAACCCAGCCGTATTTATATGTTATTATGGTAAGTATATAATCCGTGTGTGCCAATGGCAGCTCGGGGATATCATTTCCGTATCCGGCAGGGACTGTCCCCATACCCGCAAATTTAGAATTAACCAGCAAATCTCTTACAAGGCATCTCAGGTAACCTATACCGTCCTTCTCCGTATACGGATTTATGGCAAGTCTAATTCTGTCTAAAGAATAAGGATTTTCAACAAAATAAATCAGAGCAGCCGCAACGGCACCGCATAAAGGTATAAGCATTAGTAACAGGCCATTCTTTTTATCGTTTCCGAACCATCCTTTTGCAACAGCAATGTAAAGGTTTAATAACGCCGATACGGAAAACAGCACAAAACCCGAAAACGACGGTACAAGGAGCAAAATAACAGCAAACGGTATATAACCTATCCCGCATAATGCAATGCCTGTGTATCCATTATGACGCAAAGCATAGATAAGCAATGAGTATGCCAGCGGAAATATTAATGAAAGCAGGGATAAACTTACTGTAAACCGGCCTGCCGAAAAATATATTTTACCGTTTATCGTAATTCCGGTCACCATCTGAAAAACTGAAATTATTAAAATAACTGGATAGATGAACTTTGCCGATTTTCCCAATACGGAAAAGTCAATAAAATAGCACGCAAAAAATACGGTCAAAGCAATAATATACGAAGTAAAACCGAACCCGCTCCCGGATTGTCCGGATGACCCTATAAAATAATTCGATAACATTCCTATTGTCATTAACATGAAAGTCAAAGCAATCATAGCCCACTGAGGTTTCGGCCTGTGAATTTTATCAAGCTCGGTACCTAGTGATACGGCGTCGCCCATCTGCAACACGGCTTTATGTGTCGCCGTTTCCTCATCATCACCCTGATGAATATAAGCATCCCTTTGATCGCAAATATGGTTCTCAATTTCTTCCGCGATTATCTTATGGGCCTTTTTCCATCGAATCTGATCGCATACTGTTTTGCTGTATTCTTTAATTTCATCATACGGATGCATAATTCACCCCTCCGTCTAAAATTCTGTTGACCGCGGAATAAAAGGTATTCCATTCCTTACGTTTTTCATCAAGAATTTTTTTGCCCTTTGACGTAAGATGATAATACCTTCTTACTTTTCCGTTGCCTTCCTCCTTTTCGTAGGACTCCACGTAACCGTTCCTTGCAAGATTGTGTAAAATAGGATAAAGTGTCCCTGCTTTAAGATTGAAAGTATCATCCGATCTCTGCGCCAAAGTTTCTATCATCTGATATCCGTACATATCTTTCTCATCAAGCAGTTTCAAAATCAAAATTGTTGTACTGCCTGCCATCAGGCTTTTATCTACCGCCATATATAGACCCCCTTTATATCGAACATCTATATATAATATATATAGATGTTCGATATATGTCAAGATAAAATATATATAATTTACAAACTGTTATTCAGATACAGGCTTTTTCTTAATAGCAAGAGTAACGGTTTGAAATCACACAAATTATATTTTTTTATATCTTCCGTTAAACTTCCCAGCAATAAAGTCCCTGAATGCATTCGGATCATCAATATCTTTCTTTCTAATCAATGAAGCCAGGTTTTCCGTAGTATAAAAAATAAAATAATCTTTATTTTCCACTAAGGCATAGAACTGTTCGTATTTCAGCGTACCGGTGGATTTTTGCTGCTCATTCTCCATAACTACTCTGTCATCATAAAACCTCAAAGTATTTACACTGCCGAAAGTACCTGTTTTATCCGTCTTAATCCGCCTGACATTTTTTCTTTCAATCTGAAATATAACAATGACGATTGCCAATACAAACAAAGAAATCCAGCTTACCAAAAAAATTACCCAATTAATCTCATCGCCTTCCATGCCGATTAAAATACCACCGATTAAAGCAAATGAAGCCAATAAAGGGATTGTCGACTTTTTCCTTCTGAATGCAGAAAAATACAAGAATCTCCGGTAATCTTCCCTTGTCATGATTGTATTAATTACGAACCTGCAATCTTCCATTTTTCCCACCCCGCATAATATATCTTACTTAATTTATATCCTATTATATCATATTTTTTCCTGGCTTTGGAATTACAAACAATATGCTATAACCTTCCCGCTACCGGGCGGTTTCGGGACTTTCACCCGTTAGATTGCGCCCATGCCTGGCGCACAACAAGGGACGGGAAACCTGATTTCCCGTCCTCCGTTTAAGACTCAGATACTTTTACTCATTACTTCCACGGCTTTTATTTCATTCTCATGTGCCGATTTAAGCAGTGACACTATTCTTGCCCGCGTTTGTGCCGGACCGATATCCTGAGTGGTTTTTATTAAGAAGGCTTCCTGCCATGCCTCATGGACATCCTTATAGACAGCTGCCAGTTCCCTTTCGCCCATTTTTTCAAAATACTTCCATGCGTAATATTTTAACGCGGCATAGGTGCCAAGGAAATATTCCATATTCCATGACAAATCCTGGTTGAACTTCGCTTCAAAATGCCGGATTAACGCAGGATATGCCTTCAGGCCCTGGGCATTTTCACACCATTCGCTGCCTCTAAGATGATTGACGGCCAGGCTTTTCGTATCTTTTAAAATGCTTTCCTGTGATTTGCCGGTCTTTCCTGTCACTGTCAGCACAGACAAAATCGGAATCTCACGTTTACCCAGTTGGTCATATGACATTAGCGCTCCTTCATTGTCGGAATTCTCAGATTCCGCATTTATGGGCAATGTAGCAAACGTCCGGGTCCCGTCATCATATCCTGTTATCAGTCCCCACTCCGGTACTCCTATATCCCATGATATTGCAGGGATGCCGTTGTCTATGGATTTTTTGATATTGGCAATGGCCTTTAGGCGCCTTTCTTCTTCAATATCGTCCTGCCCCCAGTACCGACCGACATATTCACAGGTTAATCCGCCGCTTTCCACCCACGGCTTTTGCATATCAAACTCCCATATGCTTGTAGCCGACGGGCAAAGATCGGCGGATACCCACATACGAAAAGCAAATCCGCTGGTTGATATTATGTCCTCGGCATATTCGGCCCATGGGCTGTTTTTTACTGCACAGGCCAATGCTTTTGCAAACGAAAACAAATACCCCGTACTGTCATAGATCCCATTCCAGGTTGTATTAAGTTTTTTCAAATAATATCCTCCTTTTCTTATATATTTTTATAGTAAATTACTGATCAGTAATTCCCGGCAAGATAAACGGATATAAACCATCATTCCTGTAAAATCGGTATATAAATTTTTTCGGAAAACTCACGGCTTTGTTCAATGTAACATTCAAATTCATATCCGCCTGTGCGCCTGTAGCCGCTTTGCGGCAACCAGACATTATTGATATAATCCCAGGTGCGGTGAATTGTATTTACAAAATCGGCATGTGTGGCCGAAGGCGTCCTGAACACCGCATACATACCTCCGGGTATGGAAAGGGTTTCCGTTCCGGTCCTATCACCCATAGCATTCTCTGTGCGTATTCCGATATAATAATCAAGTTTGTTGTCCTCAATGTTCCAAATACTTACCCCGTAGTCCTCGCAAATTTTTCCTCCCGATAATCGCAAAGAAAATTTTCTTGCATTGTATTTATTCCAAAAACACGGAGGGTAAGTTTCATCACTTTTATATACGGTCAGGGAAAAATCCTGTATATTAATGATTTCAGGCACAACAGCAAACGGTTTTGTATCAAATATTAAAGGTTCGCATAATTTCAGACTGTTTTGAGCCTGCTTATATTCAGTCGGCAGAATACGATGTTCATCTTTAAAGGCCCGCGTAAAATTTTCTTTCGAATTAAAACCATAAGCAAAGGCCGTTTCTGAAATATATTTTTCACCTCGGCTTATTTTCTTGGCTATTTCGCTTAACCGCCTTTTTCGTATATAATCGGCAGGCGTCATGCCGGTAACCTCTTTAAAAACCCGCAGAAAATAATACTTCGAATAACCGCAGGCTTTTGCGCAGGCGGCCAAATCAATATCACCGGTTAGATTCTGCTCTATGTATTCAACAGCTCTGGCTATATGCTCCTTATAATCCATACTTGCTCCCTTAACATTAACACTACCAATTAATAATCATGCAAATTCATTATTATTTGCACCGACAAATTATTAAATTTATTATAACATTTGCAATTTATTATAACATTTGCATAAGCTTTGGGCCTAATCATTTATAAGATTCATCCTCAAAACTTATCTTAACATAAATATATATACATCAATTTTAAAGTACAAGATTGATAAAAATTGCTGATTTTATATCATCGTTAAGTAATGGAACCATAATTAACTGAGGAATCGGCAAAGATTTTCCCTATGGGATTGCATAAAAAAAACACAACCATTATAAAAACGGGTGTGTCAAATCTTTAAATCTTATCCACAACTTTAAAATTATTCTGCATCTTTATCAACAATATCCATAATTCTTACGGCTTAAGTCCCTCATATTCCGCAATATATTTTAACGGCATTGCGCAAACCCAATTACAACTTTATTTACAATTGCATATAACTTTAATTGAAGTAAAACAACAGACAATTATGACATTCTGCACCAATCCGTATTTTAATCAATATAATAAAATGAAAGACTATGAACAGGGTTTAAACCATGTATAGAAATTACAGGAGTCCTAACTATAAATCAAAATCTGAAACTTACCGCAGCATAAGGCATTATGATTATGGTCCGCAGCCATATGTCGTTAATATCAACGAAGCAACCCTTCGGAATACCAACTTTCGTACCGCCATATGGACGGGGAATCATTTGCAGCTTACCCTGATGTGCATCAACCCCGGAGAGGATATCGGCTTGGAAATTCATCCGGATGTGGATCAATTTTTACGAATCGAAATGGGTCAGGGAATTGTTCTGATGGGTGATAATAAAAACCGTCTTGATTTTCGTGAAAATATCTATGACGGCGATGCAATCATCATACCGGCAGGAAAATGGCATAATGTAATCAATACCGGCCGTATTCCGCTTAAATTATATTCCATTTATGCTCCGCCCCAGCATCCTCACGGTACGGTTCATGTAACAAAAGCGGATGCTCAGGAAGCAGAAAAATATGCCCATTAAATAAAATATCAAAAATGGATATGCAGTTATAAAAAGCATCATTATAAGGAAAGGCGCTTTCCCTTAAAATGATGCTTTTTATCTTTTACACAAAATTTTTATTATCTTTATTAAATCATTCATCCGCATAATCTATATCCTTTAAATTGAAAACCGCACCGTCAGGTATGTTTGCATAGGACGGAAGTTCGGATGATTCATTTGCGTCAAAAATCAATGAATCATCCTCAATTTTAAATACATATTTATACAGACCGTCTTTCGTTTTAAGTATTAAATTATTGTTTTCTATTTCATATGTGCCTATGGCAAGATAGCTGCTTAATGCCGAATATGAAAATCTGAATTTATTACCCTCCTCAAGCGTAACGTTCGGTTTTAAAGCCTCATCCGATTCGTCCATAACATAAACCCCGGTCAGTTTGGTTGAAGAACAAGCCGTCAAGACAAAAGCCGCAAGAAGGATCAAAGTAAAGAAATATATTTTTCGCAACAATACCACCCTCTTTATTAAATTATTTTTTCCGCCTATCCGGATTTTAGTATCTTTAAGTGCCGTATGTTCTCTAAAGCTTCATAAATTATTTATAAGTACAGCTACTCAATAACCGGGACACTTTTTCTATTGTCTAATTTCAATTGTTAAGTGAAAATTTATTGAAAGTTTAAGACATAGTAATTATGCGGAGCAAGGCGCTGCTTAAAAACTATAATGAATAATTCATGTTATAATATTAATTAAAAGCATCATAATAAGAAATCTAATTTCTCCTTAAAATGATGCTTATAATTTATTATAAAGTTTCACAATACCTGTCCCCAATTATACATCCTAAAATCAGGTATCTTTTTTACTAAATACCCCACCGTCAGGTACGTTTGCATATGACGACAGTTCGGAAGATTCATTTGCGTTAAAAATCAATGAATCACCTTCAATTTTAAATACATATTCATATAAACCGTCGTCCGTCTTAAGTATCAGATTATTGTTGTCTGTTTCGAAAGTGCCTATGGCAAGATAACTGCTTAATGCAGAATAAGTAAACCTGAACTTCCCATTTTCTTCTAATACTACGGTCGGTTTTAGAAACTCATCCGAATCAGCAATTTCATAAACTCCTGCCAATTTGTCAGAAGAACAGGCTGTCAATGCAAATACTACAGCAAATAATATCAATGCATACAGATATCTTTTCCTCAATTACATCACCACTCTTATTAAAATCATTAATTATATTTTCTTTATATTTTTTCCAACTTTAACCTATAATTTTATATTAACAATTCATACGCAAAATTTCAAACATTAAAAATAAAAATAGGCAAAAAATCATAAACAATTTTTTTGAAAAACCTCTCTGCAAATGTGTAAGCAATATTAGTATAGTCATAGAAAATAAATTGGATGTTTTAATGTTGGGCTACTGACATTAAAGAATGGCTTCAAACAATACATAAAGTAAAAACATGGCTTACATGTTTTTCTCCCTGTAAGCCATGTTTCCCTAACGATAAAGTATAACAGAATCTATTCAAATATTGGAATATGTCAAATTATTATATTACCGGTTATGCTTTTTTCCTGTTTTTCATCATGTCCATGGTAACTGAGAATACAATCAGGATACCGCTGGTAATCTCAAGAACATGGGTGTTAAGTCCGAACTGAACACCGGCGTTATTAATCAATACCATAAGTATGGTTCCCAGCAAGGTTCCGCTTATCGCACCGCGACCGCCGGAAAGAGAAGCTCCACCGATAACGGCTGCCGCTATGGCATTCATATCATATCCTTCACCGCCGGTAGGCAAAGCACTTTGAACACGAGCCGCAAGCATAATTCCCGCAACGGCGTAGAGAAGGCCCGCCAATGCATATACCGACAAGAACATGTTTCTAACCTTTATACCGCTGAGTTTTGCCACATTAATACCGCTTCCGATAACATACAGGTTACGTCCGAAAATTGTATGTTTCAAAATCAGGAATATAATCAATGCCACAATCAGCCATATGACTGCCAGTGTGGGTAAAACTCCGAATATACTGCTGTTTCCCATATTAAGTATTCTCTTGTCAAGTCCGCTTACAGTCAAAGCATTGCTTATGATTTTTATAATACCGCGAATTATGGTAGACATACCCAGGGTCGCTATCATTGCAGGTACTTTAAAATCGTAAATGATAATACCGTTAACAAATCCCGCAAATACGGCTACCACTATCGCTATAACCAATGTCAGCCAAAAATTCATATTTGTGTCTCTTTGAAGTAATGCCAGTACCATACATGCCAAACCGGTAATGGCACCTCCGCTTATATCGATACCGCCGGTTATGATGATGAAGGTCTGCGCAACCGCCAGAACGCCGGTTATGGCACATTGCTTCATTAAGTTTGTTATATTGTACATCGTAAAGAAATTATCCGTACAAACAGATGTAACTACAAATAACAATACGATTATCGCACCCAAAGTAAACTCGGTATGCTGTATTAAATCTTTAAATGAGTTCTTTGTCTTGCCCATAATTATCTTCCTCCACTAGTCCTCGATCGAAGCTTTACGCAAAACGTCTTCTTCTTTCAGATTTTTTAATTCCTCTTTCCCATATTGAGCCGTTATTTTCCCTTGTGCCATAACAATCAAACGATCCGCCAATCCCATGACCTCCGGTAAATAGGACGATATGAGAATTATGCCTTTCCCTTGAGCCGTTAATTTTTCCATGAGCTTGTATATCTCTTCTTTAGCTCCGATGTCTATACCTACTGTCGGCTCATCAAATATCAGGATGTCCGGGTTGCAGCACAAAAGCTTTGCTATTACCACCTTTTGCTGATTGCCACCGGACAGGTTGCCTGCCAGCTGCATAATACTCGGTGTTTTTACATTTACCCGCTTGGAATAATCTTCTGCTCTTTCCGTTTCCTTTTTAAGGGAGATAACACCGTGTTTGCTTATCATATCATAGGAGTTCATATTTATATTTGTTTTTATCGGCAATATCAGTGCCAGTCCGTCTTCTCTTCTGTCTTCGGTCAGGAATCCTATACCGTGCTTCAGTGCGTCACTCGGATTTTTGATATTAACTTTCTTCCCACGGACATATATGTCTCCTGTTAACCGCTTTTCCACCCCGCAAATGGCGCGCATGATTTCACTGCGTCCGGCGCCGACAAGTCCTACAAAACCGAGGATCTCGCCTTTGCGCAATGTAAAGTTAATGTTTTTAAAATGCTTGCTGTCACTGAAATTTTCGATTCTCAATAATTCTTCGCCGGGTTCCATATGCCTGATATTATATATGTCCGACATTTCGCGCCCGACCATCATGCTTATTAAAGAGTCTTTTGTTACTTCCTCTATAGGTTTTGTATCTACATAAGTTCCGTCCTTCAAAATCGTCACGCTGTCGCATATATCCATAATTTCTTCCAGACGGTGGGAAACGTAAATAATGCTGACTCCTTTTTGCTTCAACTCATTGATGAATTTAAATAATATTTCAACCTTTTCGTTTTCAAGGAGAGCCGTAGGTTCGTCAAAAATAACTATCCGTATATCGTCGTTAATAGCTATCTTGCTTATTGTAACCATTGCCTGCATGGCAATCGGAAGATTTCTGATTTTATCTGTAGGATTAACCTTCATTTCGAATTTATCGATGATCCTCTTGCTGTCTTCAAACATCTTCTTCCAGTCAACCAATCCAAGCTTGTTTATAGGTTGGTGACCCAAAAAATAGTTTTCTGCTATACTCAAGTCAGGCGCTATGTTAACATTTTGGTAGTTAGCATAAACGCCGTGTTTCTGCGCTTCCAAAGCATTCGAATTACAAACCCATTCGCCGTTGTAATTCATTAAGATTCTGCCTTTATCAGGCTTTTCAACACCCATTATGCATTTAATCAATGTAGACTTTCCCGCTCCGTTCTCACCGACCAGAGCTCTGACTTCACCCTTTTTTAATTCAAAGCTTACATTATTTAATGCTTTGACTCCGGGATAAAATTTACATACATTTTCAATTTTTAAAATAGTGTCCCTAGTGTCCCGCATAATTAACCCCATTCCATATAGAAAGGACAGTTGCATATCATTTTATGTTACACAACTGTCCTTCCATTTTTTATTGTAGCTGTTTATATTATTTCGGTAGCACAGTTATGAATTATTTTTTCAAACGTGTAGGATCAAGTAAATCCTGCATCTCGGCGCTGTCCATGTTATCTTTTGTAATAATAACCGGAGGACAATTAACCTGTTTTTCAGCTTCGGGATTAGAACCGTTAATCAGTGTCAAAATCGCATTTTCCATACATTTATAACCCTGTGCGTAAGCATCCTGAACAATGATTGCATCAAGATTTCCGTTTCTCAGAGCATTGATTTCCGTGTCGTCTGAATCTACCGCAACTGATACGATTTTATCGCCGATACCTGCAGACTCTACCGCAAGGCATACACCGTCACCTGTAATGTTATTTCCTGAATACATTCCGATTAAATCCGAACCGTAAGTGGATATGATGTTTTCTGCATTGGCCTGAGCGGTTTCAACTACGTTACCGTTATAGTATGTATCGGTAAGAGTCAGCTCCGGCGCATTTGCCGCCATATAATCGCGGAAGCTCTGAATTCTGTGGTTTAATGCCTCATTTTCAACGTTCATGTTGATACCTACAATACCTTTTTCAATTCCCTTTTTATCCATTGCTTCGAGGAATGCCTGAGCTGCCATTTCACCGATTGTATCATTGGAGCAGTAATAGAATTCATTGTAGTATTCCTCATATGCTCCGTCATCGCCAACGCCAAGTCCGCAGTTTACAAAGTTAAGAATAATTCCGTTCTGGGTTGCTTCCTGAGCCTTCGGAACTGTTGCGTCTATCGCAAGAGTTGCCGTTACGATTGCATCAGGTTGTTTTGCTATACATTTTTCAAATGCCGTAACATATTCTTCAGTCTGGCTTTCTTCAGCCGGTCCTACGGTTGAAAAGTTAACGGTTATGTTGTATTTTTCTTCCATATCTTTCATTGCATTCTCGATACCGATTCCTACATATGTCCAGAACTGAGATGCAGTTGAAGGTGTCAGATAAATAATGTCGTAAGTTTTTTTGGAATCCGTTTCACTTTGTGAATTGTTTGAACCGGTATTGGTGCTGTTATTGGAGCCGGTATTGGCAGTATCTGTAGATGATTTCTTTCCACATGCCATTAACGATAATGTCATAACCCCAATCAATAAAAACGTCACAATTTTCTTCATATTTTTCCTCCATAATTTAACTGATTTAATTGTTGTTTTTTATAGTTTCTATGTTCACTTTTTACTACATAACACCCTTTTGCAGAATGAAACAGCCGTAGGGCTGACGCTCACTGGTGCATACGGTCAAATATGCCTTACCTGCTTTTTCATAAAATTTGCTTCTTTCAATTTCTCCTACAATCTTTGTGTCATATCCGTGTTTCTTAACAACTTCAATTACTTCGTCCCATACCTTTGCCCGCTCCATGGTAATGCCGGCGTCTTTATCCGGTACCATGTATTCTACCGGATGAGCGCAATAATCTACATCAAGCGGAAATAACTGCAGTATCGCATCAATCATTTCTGCGGCGCTGTTACCCTTTGCATTGATGCTTACGCCGTTAGGCGTTTTTGACTTCGGCGGATAAAAATCATCGGCAATAATCAGTAAATCGCCATGACCCATATCGGCCAATGCCTTTAATAATTCTGAGCTGATTTGAGTGGGAATACCCTTTAGCATTTTAATCTCCTCCTTTTATTTTTATTTGTGCGCCATTAAGAAAGCATCTATTTCTTCGCGAGTAGGCATTGAAGGCGTTGTACCAAGACGTTGTACCGATATGGCTGCCAATGCGTTGGAAAATCTTACCGCCTGCCATATATCCATTCCTTCTGCCAGTGCGGCAAGCAATCCGCCGTTAAATGCATCACCAGCGCCTGTAGTATCAACAGCATTTACTTTGAAGGCCGGAATGATTTCTGCCCTGCCGTCATAAGAAACAAATACTCCCTTGGATCCCAGTGTTATAATAACTATTTCCACGCCTTTATCATGAAAATACTTGGCGGCCTGTTTGCCTGATTCAATATCCTTTACGGCTACTCCGGTCATTTCCTCAGCTTCCACTTCGTTTGGAGTCACCATATATACCTTTGAAAGGAAACTATCCGATATCGGAACATACGGAGCCGTGTTCACAATAACCTTACATCCGTACTTATTGGCCAAATCAACAACCATTTCGTTTGCATCCTGGTTAACTTCCAATTGAAGCAGGACATATTTTGATTCCTTAAGAACCGGTTCAATACCTTTCACTTCATCTGCAGTTATGGTGCTGCAGGCTCCCGGAACAATAATTATTTCGTTCTGGCTGGTGTTTTCGTCCACCAGAATTAATGCTATTCCGGTTTCTTTATCGTCGGAAAAAAGTATATAATCTTTCGGCATATTAAGTTCATCCATCGTATCCAGTGCCACATTTGCAAAACTGTCTCTGCCCAGTTTTGTAATCATAACCACATCGGCACCGGCTTTATGTGCAGCCACGCACTGATTAAATCCTTTTCCGCCCGGTCCCATTTTAAACATCGAGCCCTTTACTGTTTCACCGGGTACCGGAAGATGAGGGCTTCTTGCCATTAAGTCAACAACAAAACTTCCAAATACTGCAACCTTATTCATTAATGTTATCCTCCTGGAATTTTTTATACTTTTCAGACCCGCGTTTAATCAGCCAGGTTCTGACAATATTTCTTCTTGTTACTATTTTTTCCTTGACTTCTCCCTGTTTATTCCTGAATCTTCTTTCGAGAAGTTCCATGACTTCCTGACCCATTTCATAAACTGGTCTTGTAACTACGGTAAGATTTATATTTGTATATTCCAATTCTTTTATATCGTCAAATCCGACAAGGGAAATATCTTCTCCCAGTTTCATTCCGCTTTCTTTAAGATACCTGAGGCAACCCAAAGTCGTCATATTGTTCGACGAAAACACGGCCGTAGGCGGATCTTTCAGTTCCATCAATGCCTTCATCGCGTTATAGGCGCCTTCCTCGCGGAAATTACCGTTTACTATGTAATCTTCGTTTATAGGTATCTTATGGCTGTTCAGAGCCATCTTATAACCCTTCAATCTGTCATGCCCGGGCCTTGATGTTTCCGGTCCTGTAATAATGGCAATTTTTTTATGTCCCTCACTTATTAAACACTCTACCGCTTCATAAGCTCCCTGAACATCTTCGGAAAATACCCCGTCAAAATTTGATCCTTTAATATCACGGTCGATTAGTACAACCGGAATTCCTTCTTTTTCGAAATTATCGAGTCTGAAAGCGGTTTCTTTATCAATTTCAGAAACCGGTATTATAATAATCCCTCTTATGAGTTCACCTTTCAGGGATTCCAAAATCCGGTGTTCTCTGTCCGAATCTTCGTTGGTACCAAACATGAATACGTTGTAATTATACTCGGAAGCCCTGTCTGTAATCCCGTGAAGTATTCTGCTGAAAAACGGGTTTTCCACATCGGGAACTATAAATGCTATATTCTGAGACTCGCCGATGCTTAAATTCCTGGCCACTGAACTGGGTGCATAATTATTATCTTTTATTATTTCCAGTACTTTTTTTCTTGTCTCATCCTTAACGTTCTTATTTCCGTTTATCACTCTGGAAACCGTTGTAGGAGAAACTCCTGCCTGCTTGGCGATATCATAAATGTTAAGACCCATTTTGTATATCTCCCTTTGTTTGCAACCGCTTTCATAACCATGGTGCTAATATAGCATAGCATATCCCATGTGTCAATAATTATTATATACTTTTTTGGTTATTTTGTCGTTTTTCATGAATTTTATATGTGATTTTTGTGCGGTTTTTTAGGAGTGTTTGTAAAATCATTTTAAATTTTTGTAATGTAAGCGGTTTCAATTGCAATTTATAACGACTTATGTTATTATTGTATATCATAAAAAATCATTAAAGAAGGAGAATATTGTAATGGATATTGCTAAAAAAATTGACCACACAGTTTTAAAAGCCGATGCAACAGTTGAAACCGTTAAACGGTATTGTGAAGAAGCAAAAAAATATGGTTTTGCCTCTGTTTGCGTAAACAGTTGCCATGCAGCCTTAGTAGCTTCTGAGCTGAAAGGCAGCGGAGTAAAGACCTGTTGTGTAGTCGGTTTCCCTCTCGGCGCAATGATTACCTCAGCCAAAGCTTTTGAAGCTGCCGAAGCGGTAAAAGCCGGAGCAAACGAAATTGACATGGTTATTAATATAGGTGCCGTAAAGGATAAAAATTGGGATCTGGTTCTTGATGACATTAAAGCAGTTGTAGAAGCTTCCAAACCTGCAATTGTTAAAGTTATTATAGAGACCTGCCTGTTAACGGACGAAGAGAAAATAAAGGTATGCGAATTGTGTAAAGAGGCAAAAGCTGCCTTCGTAAAAACTTCAACCGGATTTTCCACCGGCGGCGCTACCATAGAAGATGTTAAGTTAATGAAACAGGTAGTCGGTGACGAGCTTGAGGTTAAGGCCAGCGGCGGCATCCGTACCGCAGAGTTCGCAAATACCCTTATTGAAGCAGGGGCAGACCGTATCGGCGCCAGCAACGGAATTGCCTTGTTATAAACATTTTATTAATTATAAATAATACATATTTTTATAAGTTAAATAATGCATAAATGCCGGGGCGACTTTAACTTCCTGCTTTTTAAACATCCTCCAACCCCATTTCTTACCGACATCAGGAAGTTAACAATAACCGCTCCCGGCATTTCTTTATCCGATACCCAATATCTCAAATTTTCTTTTCCCGATTTGCTGTTTTTCTAACCGTATAAATTTACTGCTGCTTATTTTCTGTTTTTTATCCATGCAAAGCCCTATAACTGTGCCCGAATAACATATTTCGTAAAGCGAATCCAATAACTTATCTATTACATTTTCCTGATTTCCTTCCCACACCGCCAGATTTCCGTACGGAACATCGGTGATAATGATATCCGGTTTTATTTCAAGATTAATATGACCCAATGCATCACACTGAAAAATCTTATATTCAATATCATTTTTCAGCAAACCTCTGAGTTTGATTGCGCTCTCTCTGGCCTGGATATGAGACTGCTTTTGATAGCTTTCTATCATCTGATCAATCTCAAAGATTCGTCTGTCCATTCCTTCCCTGCTCAACAAAGATAAGTTCTTTTCGGCAATTTTAAGGACTTCCGAATTTATGTCGCTTCCGATTATGCTTCCAATCGTATCCTGATTCAAAAAGCCCAGAGCAGTGAGCAGGTAACCGCCGCCGCAGCAGCAATCATAAAGGCAGATATTGTTCTTTTTAGCCGAATACCGCAGGCATCTGCCGTATATTTCCTGAGCCAGTCTGACCGGAAAGTTCGTCATCCCTTTTATATTATATAATACACGGCCCGACGAAAAATCTTCATAGTTATCATTTTTACCGTATCTGTATTCCATATAAAGCCTCATCCGTGCTCAACAATAAACTCTGAAAATTCCTATATTTTATTATAACATTTCTTCCCACATATTTAAACCAGATTCCGAGAATATCAACTGACATTTTTTGTATTCTCATACCTCCGCCCTATCAAAACGCCGGTCCGTATACATATATCAGGAAATATGAAGCAGAGCTGCTTTTATCGAAATGTAATCATAAAAAAACCATAGAGCCAAGGCATTCCTGTCTTTTCCCTATGGTTATATCCGTTCCGATTCATTTAAAATAAAATGAAAGGAGTTTATTTTTATGTAACCCAAATAAACTTCTTTCCTTTTTCAAATAAACTCCTTTCACAAATCCCCCTCAAACCCTTGAAAATACT
>ENA-OWPA01000459-OWPA01000459.1-bioreactor-metagenome-genome-assembly--contig:-NODE-459-length-55746-cov-4.660799_pt1 | contig 55746 bp, 53 predicted proteins | sample MGYA00238139_ERZ651803 | MGnify/ENA primary metagenome ERZ651803 (study PRJEB26909, sample SAMN07631231) | bioreactor metagenome | isolation source: Switchgrass digestor | place: USA: Dartmouth...
TACGGCTACCACCGAGATCTACACTCTTTCCCTACACGACGCTCTTCCGATCTTCCTGGTGCCGGTTCCCAGCAAAGAAGAGGCGGAGATTCCCGAACACCAGGACTACTACCGGCAGTTCCGGCAGCGGGTGCAGCAGTGGGCCGCTGATAAGGCGCCCCGCTGGGTTCAGCCTTTGGTGCCCTGGGTGCTGGCGGCGCCGGACTTCTTCGTACTGCTGGTGCGGCTGGCCCGGGATGAGCGGGTCTCGCCCATGGCCAAGGTGATGGCCGGATTCGTGGTGGCCTACTTTGTTGTGCCCCTGGACCTCATTCCCGACATGCTGGCCGTAATGGGCTTTGTGGACGACGTGGCGGTAGCGCTCTTTGCCCTGGAGCAGATGGCCGAGGGGATTCCGGCTGAGCTGGTGGAGGAGCTCTGGCCCGGCGAGGGCCGGGTGCTGGAACTGGTCCGAGAGGGAACCAATCTGTTCGCTAAGGTCCTGCCTGCCCAGACGATGGCTGTCATCCGGCGGCTGCTGGCCCGCCGGTAGGCTGTGCCGGGGCAGACTGATGGGCAGAATTGACAGGTTTCGTAACGTGTAGGATAATTATGTTGCCTCAATGTCATATAAAGGGGACCTGACTGATGGGCGTGAAAGATCACAAGGAGGCGGCCGCGGCATTGGGCAGCCTGCGGGCTGCTGTAGTCACTGTAAGCGACACCCGAACCGAAGCTACAGATCGCTCCGGAAAGGCCCTCCAGGAACTGATTCAGGCCGCGGGACACCAGGTGGCCGCGTACCGGCTGGTGAAGGACGAGTTGGATGGGATCCAGTCCACCGTGGCGGAGTTGGTCCAGCAGGTGGACTTTGTCATCACCACCGGCGGCACGGGACTCAGCCCCAGAGACGTAACCATCGAGGCGTGCCGGCCCCTCTTTACCAAGGAGCTGGAGGGGTTTGGCGACCTCTTCCGCGTACTCTCCTTCCAGGAGGTGGGCTCTGCCGCTCTGCTCTCCCGGGCGACCGCGGGCTCTGTGGGCCAGGCCATGCTGTTCTGCCTCCCGGGTTCTGAGGCCGCTGTGCGGCTTGCCGCCGAGCGGCTGATCTTGCCCGAGATCCGCCACCTCATTTCGCAGGTCCGAAAGGTGTAAGGAGGGTGCGGGTATGGCAGAGGCTCCGGGAACCCTTGAAGGCTGGTTTGTTCTGCACGATTTCCGGCGGCTGGACTGGTCCCGGTGGCATGCGCTGCAGGCCAGGGAGCAGTTGGCCATCCTGCAGGAGTTTGAGGCCTACATGATTGCTGCCGAAAAGGTAGAGGACGCGCCCGAAGGCAGCAGCGGCTTCTACAGCGTGGTAGGGCATAAGGCGGATCTCTTGATGCTGCACCTGCGGCCCACAATTGAAGAACTGGGCAGACTGGAGCGGGCCTTCAGCAAGACCCGGCTGGGATCGCTGACGACACAGCCTTTCTCTTACCTCTCCGTTACGGAGTTGAGCCTCTACGAGGCCAGCGCCCGGGGTGGCGGGGGCAGCCCAGCAGAGCTGGCCCAGAAGCCGGATGTTCAGCAGCGGCTGAAGCCGCAGATTCCGAACAAGCCGTACATCTGCTTTTATCCCATGAGCAAGCGGCGGGGCGAGAGCGTCAACTGGTACACCGCCGACCTCGAGGCGCGCCGGACGATGATGCGGGAGCACGGCGCCACTGGGCAGAAGTACCGGGAGCAGGTGACGCAGATGATCACCGGCTCCACCGGTCTCGACAATTGGGAATGGGGCGTCACCCTTTTCTCGTCGGACGGACTCTCCATCAAGAAGCTGGTCTACGACATGCGCTGGGACGAGGTTACCGCCAAGTACGGCGAGTTTGGCCCCTTCCTGGTGGGCACACGGATTACTCCGAAGACGGTGCGGGAGCTCTTTCTGTGCGAATGAGTCGATTCCATTGCGAAAGAACGGCTGCATCCCCCTGGCGGGGGGTGCGGCCGTTCTCTTTGCAGCATGCCTGCCTAATCCGGACTTGCCACCACAAGGGCATTCATGCCCCGAAATCTCCCTCCTGCAGTGATTTCAACACGGACTTGTACCAGTCAATTTCAAACTGCAGGCGAGCAACCATGTGGGCAATGGTGAGACGGATCGCCGATCCGGGGTGGTCACCGGGCATGGTCCCGTAAATTGCCAACTCCTGTTCCAGGGCGGAAATCCGCTGGCTCAGCAGTGCGGCTGCCTCCTCGGCCGGAAGCCAATCCAGGAAGATGAGGGCGACGTCCATATTGGTTGAGTCCGCCGCGGGCTGGCTCAACGCTTCCCGCAGCAGTTTGTGAAAGGCCTCCTTGCCGGCTGGTGTTACCGTGAAAACCCGCTTTGGCGGTCGGCCCTCCTGCTCTTCCTTGCGGGCGACAATCAGCCCCTCGGCCTCCATACGGTTCAGTTCGTAATAGACAGAGGCCTTTTTCAAATGTGTAAAGGCCAACTGGCGGTCGAGTTCGTCCAGAATTTGGTAGCCGTGGCGCTCCTGCACCAACAGCATGCCCAGCAGCAGAAGACGTTTCTGCTTCAAGTTTGCGTCACCTCGCCAGCGGTAGTATAACGCCAGATAGTCAACCTTGCAGGAATGGCTGCCCGGCCCCATCCGGGGATGGGCAGCCATCCTTCTTGGTGTAGACACTTACTTCTCTGGCGCAGGGACTGCATGCCCGAGCGCCTTGGCGCTCTTCACCCAGAACAGGGAAAGGCCGAGGGCCACCAGGAAGAGGATTGCGCCGCTCGCGTAAGGCAGCGTCGGGTTTAGTCTGTAGATAAACCCGGCCACGGTGGGCCCCACGATGCGGCCCAGGGAATCGAAGGAGTCCATCAGCCCGATGGCGGTACCCTGCTGCGATCCGGCGTTGCGGGAGATCAAGGAAGAGTTGGCCGGCCGGGCAAAGCCGCTGCCCACCGAGAGCACGCAGATGGCTATCGTGGCCGCCACTGCGGTGTTGGTGAAGGCTACGGCGGCCATGCCTGCGGCTCCGATCAGCAAGCCTGCCAGCATCATTCGGGGTTCTCCGATGGCCTTTTGGACCCGGTCTACCAAGAAGCCCTGGACGATGACAGAGACGATGCCCATTACCACGAAGATCAGGCTGGTCTGGCTGGGATCCAACTGCAGCCGTTCTGCCGCAAAGAAGGAGAAGGTTACCTCAATGCCTACCATGCCCAGGGAGAGGGCCAGGGTGACCAGGTAGAGGGTGGCCATCTTGCCGGAGAAGGCCTTCCAGCGGGATTCGTGATGTTCCTCGTGGTGGACGTTCCGGGCCTCCCGCGGCAGCGATTCGGGCAGGAAGGTCAGCACTCCCAGCAGGGCCAGGAAGGCGAGTGCAGCGCTGACGAAGAAGGGCAGCCCCAGGGAGTAGGAGCCCAGCACACCGCCCACGGCGGGGCCGATGATGACGCCCAGGCCGAAAGCGGCGCCGGTGAGGCCCATGCCCTTGGCCCGCTCCTCGGGGGGCGTGATGTCTGCGATGTACGCCATGGCGGTGGGCATGGTTGCGGCGGAGAGAATGCCCCCCAGGGCCCGGGCGCCGAAGAGCATCCAGACCTGCGTGGCCAGGCCAAAGAGAACCTGCGATATGACGTAGCCCAGCAGGCCGAGCATCAGGACCGGCCGGCGGCCCACCCGGTCCGAGATGCGCCCCCAGATGGGGGCGAAGATGAACTGCATCAGGGAGTAGACGGCCGAGATGAGGCCCATGGTGAAGGAATCTGCACCAAACTGCTTGATATAGTAGGCCTCAATGGGGAAGAGCACGGAGAAACCCATCATCACCAGCAGCAGCACGAAGAACAGAAGCAGCATCGCACGGTGCCGCTGCTGTGCGGTCATTTCCGGAGCGCTATTCATAATTAAAGATCACCTCGTGTAGGAAATGGTTTCGAGCCGCAGTCGGACTCGTAATCACATGGGGGACTTTCACCTGGGTGGCGGAGGCACCGGCGGCGATGCGGCGCTCCCGGTAGCGTTCGAAGGCACCGGGGCGCAGCACCCAGGCGCCCATGGGGCCAATCTCGCCCATGTGCACCGAGGCGCCGTAATCCGGTGCGGTGCGCCGGAGTTCATCATCGAAGGCCTCCAGCAGGGCGGGAACCAGGTGATGGTCTGCCTCCACCGCCAGGAGATAGCGGCCTGGCGTTGTGTTGGGGTCAGGGAAAACCACGTAGTCTGTTACATCTGCGCCCACCCGGCGGCAGGCGGCGGTAAAGGCGGTGCCGATTTGGGCTTCGCCGGTCTTCTCACCCACCATGTTGATCACCATGCCCCGTCGCTGCAGGAACTCCAGGATGGGTGCCTGCCCGTAGCGGCCCACCACCCGGACGAGATCCCCCAGCCGGTAGCGCCAGAGCCCGGCGAAGTTGGTCAGTACCACCTCGTACGTCTGGCCTGCTTCCACCTCCCGAAGGGAGAGCGGAACTGCACCACTTTCCAGGGGCAGGAACTCAAAGTAGGCGGAAGTGGGGACGAGGACATACCCTTCTCGGTCCGGGAGGCCGATGCCCACAGTGGCTTCGGAAGCACCATAGATGGGGGAGAGCACTGGAATGCCCCCCAGATACGGCTTCAACTGTTCCACATAGAAGTTGAAGGTGCCGCTGCCGGCGGTGAAGACCACGCCGCATTCCGGCCAAATATCCTTGGCGGTAAAGCGCCCCTGCTCCAGCAGGTGGGAAAGGTGGCGGGCACGCTGGGGGTTGGGCCGCCGCATGGCCGCCAGCTCCAGCCGTACTGCCGGTTCCAGGTCGATGGCCTTTGTGATGGTCCCGTCGGCCAAATCTTTCAGGAGTTCGTCGGCCCGGCGCTGCAAGTCCCGGAATGTGTAAAGGAGGGTGGAGGGGAAGATCCCCACCACCGCCCAGAGCCGTTCTTCCTCCAGGGCGAAAAGAAGATGGAGGTACCGGGCAGCGTCCTGGTTCTGCACCTGAAAGACAGGATAGGGAGAAGTCCAGATCAGCCGCATCATCGTTCCCATGGCCTTCAGCCCGCCGGAGGTGGCGGCGCCCTTGGGAATGCCCCCTGGTGTGGTACCGGAAATCTGTTCGGTCTGGATCTGCAGGTAGCGGCCCCGAATGGAGCGAATCAGCCCGGCCTGGGACGCCAGGCCCATAGGGGTCAACATGGTGCTCATGGTGGACCGTGTCTGCCGTTTGGTTACGGGGATCAGCTTTTGCGGTCCGGTGGTACCGGAAGTGACGGCAAAGTAAGTGATGGGGTCAGTAGTAAGCACGTCGGCTTCACCGCTGGCCATCCGCTCCACATAAGGGGCAAAGTCCGCATATGTCTGAGGCGGCAAGCGGCGGAAGGCCTCCAGGGCCCCCGGACCCGCCAGGCCGTGTTCCTGACCCCACTTGGCCTTGCCATTCAGTTCCAGGATCTGTTTTAGTGTGGCCTCTGACGCCCGATCGGCCTGTTGGGCCTGTTTTAAGAAGCGATTGGCCATGGCGCGAAACGCCAGGTCAAGGCTTCCCCCCACAAGCGCGTTCATTATCTATAACTTCCCTCCTGAAGTGACGTTAACACAGGCTGATGCCGGTCTGCTTCAAGTTGAAGGCAGGGCCGGGTCACCTCACAGCCGCTAGTATACATCAGACTAGTCAACATTGGAATAGGGGTTTACAGGACGGCGGCAAATAACTTAAGGCCGGGCCCCCTGCTGGAGGGCACATGGATTACTCCGGGAACGGTGCGGGCGCTCTTCCTGCGAGAATGATTCGATTTCATTGCGAAAGAACGGCTGCATCCCCCTGGTGGGGGATGCGGCCGTTCTCTTTGGAGCATGCCTGCCTGTGCGCTGCTGGATGGCTACTGGCTGGCGGAACTGGTCACGCTGGTCCGTGCGGAAACCGACCAGAAGAGCCCCAGCCCAAAGGCCACGAGGAAGAGGAGCGCACCGCTCAGGTAAGGCAGTGCGGGGCTCACCCGGTAGATAAAGCCGGCGGCGGTAGGTCCTATGATACGGCCCAGCGAGTCGAAGGAGTCCATCAGCCCGATGGCAATGCCCTGTCCCACCCGGGCGTGGCGGGAGATAAGGGCGGAGTTGGCCGGACGGGCGAGACCGGTGCCAACCGAGAGGACGCAGATGGCCACCGTCACCAGCACCGGATTGGTGGTGAGGATCACGCCGGCCATTCCCAGGGCGCCGATTACCAGGCCGCCCAGCATCATCCGGGACTCGCCGATGGCCTTCTGCACAGGGCCCACCAGGAAGCCCTGCACGATGGAAGCGACGATGCCCATCACAACGAAGATCCAGCTGGTCTCGTTGACAGCCAGCTGCAGCCGGTCGGCTGCGAAGAAGGAGAAAGTCACCTCGATGCCTACCATGCCCAGTGAGAGGGCCAGGGTGACCAGGTAGAGTGCGGCCATGTCGGGAGAGAAGGCCTCCCAGCGGGACCTGGCCTCCTCTTTGTGGGCGGCCTGCCTGACTTCCGGCGGAAGCGATTCCGGCAGGAAGGCAAGTACGCCCAGGAAAGCCACGAAGGCGAGACCAGCGCTGACGAAGAAGGGCAGCCCCAGGGAGATGGTGCCCAGCACGCCGCCTACGCCGGGGCCGACGATGACGCCCAGGCCGAAGGCAGCGCCCAGGAGGCCCATCCCCTTGGCCCGCTCTTCCGGCGGCGTGATGTCGGCGATGTACGCCATCGCGGTGGGCATGGCCGCCGCAGACAGCATGCCTCCCAGGATGCGGGCGGCGAAGAGCATCCAGATCGCTTTGGCCAGGCCGAACAGTGTTTGAGAGACTACGAATCCCAAGAGGCCTACCATCAGCACCGGGCGCCGGCCCACCCGGTCAGAGAGGCGCCCCCACAGCGGGGCGAAGATGAACTGCATCAGCGAGTAGACAGTGCTGATGAGTCCCATGATGAACGCGTCTGCTCCGAACTGTTCCAGGTAGTAGGCCTTGATGGGAAAGAGCACCGAGAAGCCCATCATGATCAGCAGCAGGACGAAGAAGAGGAGGAGAGTCGCCCTGTGCCGCTGCTGTGGGGTGAACTGCGCAGCGCTATTCATGAGCAAAAATCACCTCATTCGCAAAGTGGCGGCGAGCCGCAGCCGGATCGGGGATCACGTGGGGGACCTTCACCTGCGAGGCTGAGGCGCCGGCACGGACCCGCTCTTCCCGGTAGCGCTCGAAGGCGCCGGGGCGCAGTATCCACGCCCCCATAGGGCCGATGTTTCCGAGGCGCACCGCAGCCCCGTACCTGGGTGCGGTGCGTTGAAGTTCATCGTGGAAGGCCTCCAGCAGGGCCGGCACCACAGGAGGATCGGCCTCGACCAGCAGCAGGTAGCGTCCGGGCGTGGTCTCCGGATCTGGGGTTACCAGGTAGTCAGTTACAGAGGCCCCGACACGCCGGCAGGCCGCCCCGAAGGCCAGTCCGATTTGGGATTCGCTGGTCTTTTCACCCACCATGCTGATGCCCACCCCTTTCCGCTGCAGGAACTCCACGATGGGAGCCTCTCCATAGCGGCCCACCACCCGGATCTGATCCCCCAGCCGGTAGCGCCAGAGGCCTGCGTAGTTGGTCAGCACCACTTCATACTCGACGCCCTCCTCAACCTCCTGGAGGGAGAGGAGCCGGTCTCCGCCCTGCACGGGTAGGAACTCAAAGTAGGCGGAGAAGGGAACGATGACGTACCCCTCCCTGTCGGGCAGGCCGATGCCCACAGTGGCTTCCGAAGCGCCGTAGATGGAGGAGAAGACCGGGACGCCGCCCAGGTAAGGCTCCAACTGCTCCACGTAAAAGCGGAACGTGCCGCTGGCGGCCGTGAAGACCACGCCGCAGTGGGGCCAGATATCCTTGGCGGTGAAGCGGCCCTGCTCCAGCAGGCGACTCAGATGGCGGGCCCGCTCTGGGTTGGGCCGGCGCATGGCGGTGAGCTGCTGCCGGACGGCGGCGTCCAGTTCGAGATCGGCCGTGATGGTGCCGTCGGCCAGGTCCCGCAGGAGTTCCTCGCTGCGCCTGTGGAGATCCCGGAAGACGTAGAGGAGGGTGGAGGGGAAGAAGGCCACCAGCGCCCAGAGGCGCTCCTCTCCCAGGGCGAAGAGCAGATGCAGGTACCGGGCCGTTTCCTGGTTTTGGATCTGCAGCACTGGGTAGGGAGAGGTCCAGATCAGCCCCATAACGGGGCCCATGGCCCGCAGGCCGCCGGAGGTGGCAGCGCCTTTGGGGATGCCGCCGGGGGTGGTGCCGCTGATCTGTTCCGTCTGAATGTGGAGATAGCGCCCCCGGATTGGTCCGATCAGGCCGGCCTGGGAGGCGAGGCCGATGGGCGCCAGCATCGTATTCATGATGGTCCGGGTCTGCCGCTTGGTGACAGGAATCAGTTTTTGCGGCCCGGTGGTGCCGGAGGTGACGGCGAAGTAGGTGAGCGGCTCGCTTGTCAGGACGCCCGCCTCGCCGTTCGCCGCTCGCTCCACGTAAGGTGAAAACTCGTCGTAGGTGTGTACGGGCAGGCGCTGGAAGGCCTCCCAGGCGTTTGGCCCTGCCAGTCCATGTTCCCGCCCCCACTGGGAACTGCCGTTGAGCTGGATGATCTGTTCCAGCGTCCGCCTGGATATCGAGTTGGCCTGCTTCGCTTGCTTCAAGAATTTGCCTGCCATGGCTCGAAACATCCAGTCAAGGCTTGCACCCACCAGTGCATTCATCCCTCTGTGGCTCCCCCCTGCAGCGATTCAATTACAGAACGATGCCAGTTGATTTCGAACTCCAGCCGGGCAATCAGGTGCCCGAGCGTCAGGTGGACGGCCGTTCCCGGGCGGTGGCCCGGCATCGCCCTACATGCGGCGAGGTTTGCCTCCAGCGCCTCCACTCGCTGGGAGAGCAAGGATGCCGCCTCTTGCGGGGGCAGCCAGTCCAGGAACATGAGCCCTACGTCGGCAGTGGTGACGCCTTCCCCGGGCTGGCTCAGGGCCTCCCGCAGCAGCTTCTGGAAGGCGGCCCGGCCGGCAGGCGTCACCGTGAAGACCCGTTTCGGGGGCCGGCCCTCCTGCTCTTCGCGGCGGGCGGTAATCAGCCCCTCGGCCTCCATGCGGTTCAGTTCGTAGTAGACGGAGGCCTTCTTCATGTTGGCGAAGGCGGCCAGCTGCCGGTCCACCACATCCAGCAGCTCGTACCCATGGCTGGCCTGGACCAGCAGCATGCCGAGGAGAAGGAGTCGGTTTTGCGTCAACGTACGGTCACCTCTCCTCGGGAGTATAGAGTGGAGTAGTCAATATTAGAATAGGTTGAACAGAGTAGAATGGCGGGGTAAGTGCAAAAAAAGCCGCCCTCACTGGGAGGGCGACCTGATTCTCTTACTTAACCGGTGACGGATTCGGGCAGCGGCGCCGACGGCTCCGCGTGGACGTGCACGTGCTCGATGTCCATGAACCCCTGCAGGCTCTCTTCCACTCGGTCGGCTACCCGGTGGGCCTCCACCACCGAGAGGGAGGGGCTGACGCCGATGGTCACTTCCACGGCCACCTCGTTCCCCACGTGCCGGGCCCGCACGGCGTGAACCGCCAGGACCCCTTCCACCTGGGCCACCCGATGAGCAATCCGCTCGATCTTGTCCGTCTCAAACCCGTCCATCAGGGATTGGGCGGCTTCGCGGCCGATCTGAAAGGCGGTGCGCATGATGATGAAGGCCACGACGCAGCCGGCCAGCGGGTCCAGCCATCGCCAGCCGAGCTGGCTGCCCACGATGCCCGCCGCGGCGCCAAGGCTGGTGAAGGCGTCGGAGCGGTTGTCAAACGCGGCGGCCTCCAGAGCCTTGCTGCGGGTTCGGTGGGCGAGGGCGAGGTTGTAGCGGTAGACCAGCCACATCACCGCCGCCGAGGCAAGACCGATCCAGAGGGAGGCCACATGGGGGGCGGTGAGATCGGGGCGGAAAACGGCCTGTGCGGCGCTAACGGCCACATCCAAGCCGACCAATCCCATTACGGAGGCGACCACCAGCGAGGCGATGGCCTCGGCCCGGCCGTGGCCATAACGGTGTTCTTCATCTGCCGGGCGGCCGGCTACCTTCAAGCCGCACAGAACGGCCACGTTGCCGATGATGTCGGTCAGGTTGTTCACCCCGTCGGCCACCAGGGCTGTGGATCTGCTCCACAGGCCCCCGCCGACTTTTGCAATTGTGAGCACCACGTAGGCAGTGATGCCAAGCCAGGCCCCACGCTGACTGGCCCGGTTGTCCGCCGCCGAATCTGAACCCGCCACCATGATTCCCCCATACAGCAAAGTCAAAAGTTAGCCGAGGCAAAAACCCCATAGAAGTGGAAAGACCCGTCCTGCCGGCGGCAGGTGGGTCTTTTTGTATATTATCACGATTGGCGCCAAGGGGAAAGAGCGCTTTGTAACCAGGGGGAAGGCCGCAGCCCGGCGAGCTCCTACTTGGCATGCAGTAGCGCGAATCCTGCGGGCGCAGGAGGATGCTGCTTCTGTTGGACTAGACTTGAATGGTTCTGATCACCCTCTTAAAACGGTTACCATGTGGGCTATATTTAGGGAGGCAAAGGGGCTAATATTAGGCTATCAATACCTACCGATGGTCTTGCGCCCCGATTTGGTAGATTCGGAGGGATTGTTATGCATGGTCTGCCCGTTACCGGGCACCCTGAGACAGCTGCTGAACACCGGCCCACCCGTCCTGGCGCGGGGCCAGTTCCCCGCATCGTCTTTTGGGAACTGACCCAGGGGTGCAACCTCGCCTGCCAGCACTGCCGGGCTGAGGCCCAGCCGGTGCGGGCGGAAGATGAGCTGAGCACGGAACAGTGTCTGCGGGTGATCGACGATATCCTGGCGGCATACCGCCCTGTTCTCATCCTGACCGGGGGCGAGCCGCTGTACCGTCCCGATCTGTTTACCATCGCCTCCTACGCAGCTCAGCGGGGGGCGCGGATCTGCCTGGCCAGCAACGGCACGCTGATCGATGAGAAGGTGGCCCGCCAGATCCGGGAGGTCGGCGTGCGTCGGGTGGCCATCTCGCTGGATGGCGCCACACCCGAAGTGCACGACACCTTCCGCCGGATTCCAGGGGCCTGGGAAGGTGCGCTCAGGGGCGCTGCCAACGTGATCAACGAGGGCGTGGAGGTCCAGTTCAACATCACCGTGTCGCAGCACAACAAGCACCAGGTGCCGGATATCATCCGGCTGGCGGAGGAGCGGGGCGCCACTGCGTGCCACCTCTTCGTGCTGGTGCCGGTGGGCTGCGGCGTGCAGATCGCCAACACGGAGATGCTCTCGCCGGAAGAGGTGGAGGCTGTACTCGAGTGGCTCTACGACCTGTCGGAGCGGACCTCCATTGAGGTGCGTGCCACCTGCGGGCCCATGTACCACCGGATTATGCGGCAGAAGGGCGGCGCAGGAGCGGTGGCCCGGGCCCAGGCGGCGGCCCGCATGGCCCTGGGCGGCCAAGGAGGGCAGGGCGGCCATGGCGGTCATCCGGGCAACAGCAAGGCGGGGTCCCGGGGCTGCCTGGCGGGCAGCGGCGTCTGCTTCATCTCCCATTCGGGCACGGTGCAGCCCTGCGGCTACCTGCCGGTTCCGGCGGGCAACGTGCTGGAGCAGTCGTTCCGGGAGATCTGGGAAGAGTCGCCGCTCTTCCAGCAGCTGCGGGATCCGAACCTGTTGGGCGGCAAGTGCGGCGAGTGCGAGTACCGGGTCGCCTGCGGCGGGTGCCGGGCCCGGGCCTACTACCAGCACAACCACGTACTGGCGGAGGAGCCCTACTGCATTTACCAGCCCGGTCAGCGGTAGCGTACGCCCTGGGCTGGAGGCTCGCCGGCAAGTGAAAGGGGCTGCCCTTTCGTCATCGCTGATGACGGAGGGGCAGCCCCTTAGTGCGTGTCCACCCGTTGGGGACGCAGCATCGGGGCGCAATACCATCACTGCCCAGGATGATGGTGGCCAGTGCACGTCACCACGACTGAGGACGGAGTACCCGGCAGGATGGGGATGACGCTGCCGACGGCCGGAAAAGGGGCTTTGTGCTCAACACCGGAGAATTCTCACTTTCTTGGCGGACCAATTCGCGCAAAATGTCGCACCATCTTCTCCGGATGGTCCTGTAGAGGGCCGAAAACCCAGGGCGCGTCATTTTTCTGACTTGGGCGCCCGTCCTTTTTCTCGGAGCGCTTTGTGGTAGGATGTGGTCTGGATGGACTGACGCAGCAAGGAGAATGGGCATGAGCGAAATCCGGCTGGATGTGGCCCTGGTGCAGCGGGGGCTCGTCGCCTCACGGGAGCGGGCCCAGGAGGCGGTTCGGGCCGGGCTTGTCCTGGTGAATGGCCAGGTTGCCGCGAAGCCCTCGGTAAAGGTTGGAGAAGGGGACCGGCTCGAGGTTACCGGCGACCCCATCGGCTACGTTGGCCGGGGCGGCTTGAAGCTGGAGGGCGCCCTGGACCACTTCGGCATCAGCCCGGCGGGGCTGGTCTGCATGGATGTGGGCGCTTCCACCGGCGGGTTTACCGACTGCCTGCTGAGGCGCGGGGCCCGACTGGTGTATGCCGTGGATGTGGGGCGGGATCAGCTCCATCCCTCCCTGCGGGAGGATCCCCGTGTAGTGGTGATGGAAGAGACGGATATCCGGCAGGTAAGCGATCTGCCTGAGCGGCCACAGCTTGCCTCGGTGGATGTCTCCTTCATCTCGCTTACTCTGGTGCTGCCCGCGGTGGTCAGGCTCTTGGCCCCCGGGGGGCTGGTGGTGGCCCTGATTAAGCCGCAGTTCGAAGTCGGCCCGGGCAAAGTGGGCAAGGGCGGCATCGTGCGGGACAAGCGGGAGCACGAGAGGGCGATTCGCCGGGTCCAGGATGCTGCGGCGGCCCTTGGGCTGCTGCTCGGGGAGGTCATCGAGTCGCCCATCCGGGGCACGGAGGGGAACCGAGAGTTTCTGACCGTCTTCCGGCTGCCGAGTTAGTGCATGCTGCTCGTACAATCGTAGGGATGAACCTCACCCCGGGCAGTTCTTCCCTGGTCCTGGCAGGAGAATGAGGGGCGAAAAGCCAATCCAAGTATGGCTTGTCCGTCCGGCGCCCCTGCCGGAGCGGAAAACAGATGCTGCCCCGCTGGCCGGCGGTCCCTCGCGTTCGGGCTACTATAAACGCCTTCTCGAGAGGGGAGGCTACTTTACGAGGGTCCCCAGTGAGCAGTGGCCAGCACGCTATATAAGGAGGTTCCTCCGTGGACGAACAGCAACAGATGACCGTTGAGTGCGCACACTGCGGCAATACGCGGCTGCAGCAGATTCCCGGCACCTGGACGCCGCTGCCCATGGGCGAGAAGGGGCTGGTTCAGGGTCCAGCAATTCCCGTGGTGATTCTGGGATGTCCCAAGTGCGGTTACCTGCAGATGTTCTCACCCAGTGCCATCAAGCCGATTCCCTTCCCCGCGAAGCCGCCCCAGGCTGCCCAGGAACCGGCCAAAGAGAGCAAGTAAACGAACAGCCGGCCCTTCCGGGGGCCGGCTGAACTGCTTTAATCCGGAGATCCTCTTTCCTAGGCCGGCTAGATGCCGGGATAGGGAGAGGTGATGACCGAGGTAACGGGCACCTTGCTGGAGTACGCACTGCCTTTTGTGGCAGGATAGCCGTAACCGTAGAAGGGGCTTTTGCCTAGCTTGCCAAAGCCAAAGGGCTTGCCTATCTTCCCGTACTTTCCGTAGCCGAACGGCTTCTTGAAATAGCCGTAGACCGGCACGGACTTCGCAAAGCCTGAGCTGACAGTGGCCGGATAGCCGTAGTTCATGAACGCCTTCCCTCCCGAGGGCGGTGCCTCTAAGTGGCCCTGCAGCCCCCACTCAGTTTATGTCGACCGGGAGGAGTGCGTGCCCTTGGGCCAGATGTCAGTGTGCGCTGGTGCGGCGCTGTCCGTTTTCTCGCCCGAAAGCGCTCCAGCTGAAGCGAGAGCTGTCTTGAGCCGCTCGCTGAACATCTCCAGGAACCGGCTTCGCTCCAGCAGTCCGCCGGTTAGCGAGCGGAACGCCTCCTGGAGCTCCTGCTCCAGCAGAAGCCCCACCGCCACCGATAGGGTCTTGTGCTGCAGCTCATCCCTCAGGAGCGCCTCCAGCGAATCGCCCACCATTTTTCGGACCTCGGGAGACTGGATCAGCTGCCAGGCCAGGTGCATCCAGAAGGGGGGCGGGCTGCCGAGGTAACCCAGGCCCGGATGGTAGCCCATGGGTCCGGTTACGGCGGTGCTGCCCGGCGGCAGCGCCACTGGCTCCGGGGGCGGAGTCACGGCGATCTGCTTTACGGCAAAGGGGTTCGGAAAGCCCTCCGGGACCGGCAGGTTGGGCACCGGCAGGTGGGGCGGCTTCAACAGCGGGTGGGGTCCGCCCGGTGCTGCGGGAGGCGATACGGGCTGGAGCGGCGGTACGCTGACCCCCGGCACTCCCATGCCGGCGGATGCCGGTGCCGCAGCCCTCGGGTATGTATGCTCCGGAGCCGGGAGGGGAGCCTGGGGCAGGACGTACGTATAAACACCGGCGGGCGAGCCCACAGGCGGCGCCGGGTACTGAGTGAGGCTGGGTGAGACGCCCCACGGATGGGCAGGGGGCGGCACCACCGGGACCCCTGGCACCGGAACGCCGCCGGCGCTGAGGGGGACAGCGGCATAGGGGAACATGTGCACGCCACAGGCCTCCTTTCGAACGCTGGCGATTCCGGGCTATCCTATTAAAAGGAAGATAGAAAGGTGCATGCCGGCCCGCAGGCCGCCGCAGGGAAACCCACGAACAGGGCGAACTATCAAAAGGACAAGCCAGAGGGAGGCTAGTGCCCTTGCAGAAAGTGGGATTGGTGATCAACTCCGCAAAGTCTTTGGCCGTTCGCACTGGCGAACAGGTGGTGGAGTGGCTCGAGGCACGTTCGTATCAGCCGCTGCTGCTGCCGGAGGGGGCACAGGCCATCGGCCGGCCCGACCTGGAGGTGCCGCCGAGCCCAATTTGGGGAGAAGCAGAGTTGGTCGTAATACTGGGCGGCGACGGTACGCTGATCCGCGCCGCCCAGATGTGCGCGCCGATGAACGTCCCGATGTTGGGGGTGAACACGGGACATCTGGGCTTTCTGACTGAAATCGAGGGGGATGAGCTTTTCGAACAGCTGGAGCCCTTCTTAGAAGGCCACTATGTGGTCGAAGAGCGCATGATGCTGACCGCCCGGGTCGAACGGGAAGGGCAGGTCGTGGCGGAGATGACGGCGCTGAACGACGCCGTGGTCTCCAAAGGGCCCCGGGCGCGCCTGGTTCACCTGAAGGTTTCCGTGGGCGGTACGGTGGTTGCCCGCTACCCGGCGGATGGCGTAGTGGTGGCCACACCCACTGGCTCCACAGCATATTCACTTTCGGCCGGCGGCCCCATCGTGGGTCCCACGGTGGAGGTGCTGGTGGTGACCCCCATCTGCCCCCACAGCATGAACTCCCGGAGCGTAGTGGTGGCAGGCACGGAGCAGGTGACCATTACGGTGGAGGAGAGCCCCGGCGAAGTGGGCCTCTCGGCCGACGGCTGTGACCCGACGCGCCTGTTCAAGGGCGACGTGATTCGCGTCAGTCGTGCCCCGTACAGCGCCCGACTGATCCGGCGGCACAGCTACCGTTTCTACGAAGTGCTCAGGCAGAAGCTGGCCAACCCTTGGCGCTGATTGGTTATACAAGTCTTGCATATACACCCATGTGGATCTTTATGCAGGATAACCTCAGAGGCGGGGCGAAGGATGAACCCCGACAACTTAGCCAGGGGTGACCAAAGGTGAAAGCAAGGCGCCAGGCGAAAATACTGGAGCTGATCAAGACCCAGGTCATCGAAACCCAAGAAGAGCTTGCCGAAGCGCTGGGCCGCGAGGGCATTCCCGTAACCCAGGCCACCGTATCCCGCGATATCAAGGAACTGCAGCTGAACAAGGTGCCTACGGGCGATGGGCGCTACCGGTATGCCCTGCCGGAAGAGACTGCCCCGGGCTCCTGGGAGCGCCGGCGGCGGATTTTCCAGGAGTCGCTGCTCAGCATCGACTTCAGCGAGAACATCATCGTCATCAAATCCCTTCCCGGCACCGCACAGGGTGTGGCCTCTGCTCTGGACCATCTCAACTGGACCGAGGTGCTGGGCACTGTTGCCGGAGACGATACCGTGATGGTGGTGGTGCGGCCCAAGGAGGCCACAGCCACTGTGGTGGACCGCATCCGGAAACTGATGTTGTAAGCGCACCAAGTTGTCGACGCCCGCAGGGTGGGAGGTCGTCCTGTGCTTACGGAAATATCGATTGAACAGTTTGCGCTAATCGAGCAGCTGCGCCTCTCCTTTGGCAGCGGCTTGAACGTACTCACTGGCGAGACCGGCACCGGCAAATCGATTATCCTGGACGCCGTTCAGGCTGTGCTGGGCGGGCGTGTCTCTACCGACGTGGTCCGAACTGGAGAGCAGCGGGCGGTGGTGGAGGCGGTCTTCGACCTGAGTGACGCCCCCCAGAAAGCGGTTGCGCTCCGGGAGATGGGCATCCCCGTAGAGGATGATCAGCTGCTGGTGGTCCGGCGGGAGATCGCCCGGACAGGACGGGGCTCCATCCGGCTGAACGGCCGCACCGCCACCGTGGGCATGCTGCGGGAAGCGACCGACGGGCTGGTGGATCTGCACGGCCAGCACGAGCACCAGAGCCTCCTGCAGGCGGAGAAGCACCTGGAACTGCTGGACCAGTACGGCGGCTCCCTGCTGCAGAAGGAGGGCAAGCCGCTGGAGATGCTCGACCGCTACGCCGGCGGCCCGCTGCTCCTGCTCCGGGAGCAGACCGCAGAGGTGGTGCGGGAGCTGCACCGGGTCCAGGAAGAGCTGAGCAGCCTCCTGGGCGACGAGCGGGACCGGGCCCGTCGGGAGGACCTGCTCCGCTACCAGGTGGAGGAGCTTACCGCTGCCAACCTGAAGGAAGGCGAAGAGGAAGAGCTGGAGGCCGAGCGGCAGGTGCTGGCCCACGCTGAGAAGCTGAAGCATGCTGCCGAGGCGGCCTATGCAGACCTCTACGAAGGCAGCGGCCCCCAGCTCTCCGCCCACGACCTCCTGGGCCAGGTGAGGGAGCGCCTCTCCGATGTCCTCCGCCACGACCCCTCGCTGGGGGAAGTGATGGAGATGGTGGAGGCGGCCCTGGTCCACGTCCAGGAGGCCAGCCATGCGCTGGCAGCCTACCGGGATCGCATCGATGACGACCCGGCGCGGCTCAGCCAGGTAGAGGCCCGCCTCGACCTGATTCACAGCCTGCGGCGGAAGTACGGCGACTCGGTGGCTGAGATGCTGGCCTACCTGAAGGAGATCCGGGAAGAGCTGGACAAGCTGGAGCACAGCCAGGAGCTGATCGAGAAGCTGCAGGCCGAGGAGGCCGCCCTGGGCGCCCGGGCCGAAAGGCTGGCGGCGGAACTCAGCAAGGCCCGCCGGGAGGCGGCCCGGGAGCTGAGCAGCCGGGTGGAGAAGGAACTGGCAGACCTGGGCATGGCCCACGCCAAGTTCGCAGTGATGGTGGAGCAGCCCGCCCAGGCCACCTTTCAGCACATCACGCCCCGGGGCTGGGATCGGGTCGAGTTCCTCTTTTCTCCCAACCCCGGCGAACCGCTGAAGCCGCTGGCCAAAATCGTCTCCGGCGGCGAAATGAGCCGCATCATGCTGGCCCTGAAGGTGATTCTGGCCCGGGTGGACGGCATTCCGACCCTGGTCTTCGACGAGATCGACACCGGCATCTCCGGCCGGGCAGCCCAGGCGGTGGCCGAAAAGCTGGCTCGCATCGCCGGCGACCGGCAGGTGCTCTGCGTCACCCACCTGCCCCAGGTGGCGGCCATGGCCGACACCCACTTCCAGATCAGCAAGATGGCCGAGCAGGGGCGCACAGTGACCCGGGTGGCCATGCTGGATGAAGAAGGGCGAGCCGGGGAGCTGGCCCGCATGATCGGCGGGGCGGAGCTTTCGGCAGCCACCATGGCAGCTGCCGCCGAAATGCTTAAGATGGCAGACAGTCAAAAGAGAAAAGTACGCAGTGCATAAGTGGTGGGGCTATCCCAAAAGTCATCTGTAATGACTCGGGGATAGCCCCTGCTGACTGACCTTGGAGCGGAGATTCCATCAAACCACGTGGCCCGAATGGTTAATGATACGGCCGACCGCTTGGAGAAGAGAAATGGGGCTGTCCCAGCAGAACAATCTGCTTTTGGGACGGCCCCCTACCATTCTGTTAGTGGGTTAGATGGTCCACTGGTCGTGCACAATGCCCACCAGATACCAGAGGCCGTCCACCTCTTCGAAGACCAGCCGCAGGCTGGCCCAGTCGATGTGGTCGTTCTCCTTGGTACCGGGGTAGTGGTATTCGACAAACCGGCCGTTCGGATAGGCCTCGTCCAGGTTGATCATGGTGTTGCCGCGGCCGATGATCGTATTCACCGCCATCTGATCAACGTTGGCAAAATCATGGTCGTAGATGAACTTCTCATAGTACTCGGCAAAGGTCAGGTCGATGGGCGCTCCGCTTCCGTCATACATGCCCCAGGTGTAAACCGTCTGATCCTGAAGCAGCCCCCTCACCTGGTCGGCGGTAAAGACAAGGTCGCCGTCCGGTTCCGCAAGGACGTAACCGTAAGGGGAGAAGCGGACGCCCTTCGACGGGTGCACGAGGGCGGCCAGCCGCTCCATGTCCTTCTCGCGCAGGGCGTTTACCGCTTCGCGAGCGGCGGTAACCAGGTCTTCCTGCGCATTCGGGCTGCCGGGACCGGGATCAGAAACAGGCGGATTCTGGTCGCCCTGGGGCTGACCATCGGTGGGTGGAACACTGGGACTGGCGCACCCGATCAGGAGCGCTGCCGGAATCAGCCAAAGGGCAAGGCGCTTCATCAAGTGCACTCACCTCCATGTGCGCTGCTGGCGTTTTGGCCGCCCAGCGCCGCATTTCATCCTCTTGGACGGAGCCGGCGGTTTGCGGGTTTCGACGTGCCGCCTTAGCTTTTCCATGCTTCACCCCAGAAATACAGTGCAAAGTGGTTATGTCCCGCATAAACGCCCCTGGCTGGGGAACCTTATATGACAACAGAGCGGTGACAGAACGCCGCTCTTGTTCCACCAAAAGAGCTATCGAGCCAGGGAGGGGCAGAACTCCTTGACAAGTATGCGGGAGGGAGGGTCACCCCGGGAGGAGATGGCTTTGGGAGGGACGCCCCGATGTCTACCCGGGAAAAGCGTCGGAGGGCGGCCGGGCTGTTCCTGATCGCCCTGTTTCTCACCCTTTGCAGCACCCCGCAGTTTCGCACCTTTGTTGCCTTTCCGGATCACCTGCGGCTGCCTCAGGGACAAGCCCAGGACCTGACCTTGCGACTGCCATTCCGGGCCACCGTCTACGCTGACGGCGAGGGCGCCCTGGCGCTGAACGGGGAACGGTTGGGGGAAGAGGGAAGCCAGGCGGTCTTATCCACACCCCTTAGTATTGCCGCTCTGCAGACCGGGCGTTCGACGGTGGACTTTCGGCTATTCGGACTGATTCCCTTCCGCCGCCTTACGGTGGACGTGGTGCCGCAGATCAAGGTAGTGCCAGGGGGCCACTCCATCGGCGTGCTCCTCAGGAGCAGGGGCGTCATTGTGGTGGGTTTTGCCGCCATCCGGGGGCCAGATGGTGAGGTTCACCATCCCGGCATGGACGCCGGCATTCAGGTGGGCGACATCATCCTGGAGATCAACGGCCGGGAAGTCACCAGCGAAGAGCAGGCGGCCCGCCTGTTTGAAGAGGCCGGCAGAAAGGGAGAGCCCGTCACCCTCACCCTGAAGCGGAAGGGAAAGCTGCTGACCCAGCAGGTGACGCCGGTGCAGGAGAAGGAGAGCGGCCGGTACCGGGTGGGCCTCTACATCCGGGATGGCGCCGCAGGCGTCGGCACCCTGACCTACTACGAACCCAAGAGCCGCACCTTCGGCGCTCTGGGGCATGTGATCACAGACGGCGGCACCAGCCAGCCCATCGATGTCCGTGACGGCCACATCGTGGCTGCAGAGGTCACCTCTGTGCAAAAGGGCCGCCGAGGGCTGCCGGGGGAAAAGATCGGCTCTTTCCACGACCAGGACAACTGGCTGGGCACCATCGAGAAGAACACCCGCTTCGGGATCTTCGGGAAGATGAACAGGCCGCTGTCCAACCCCTTCTTCCCCGAACCGGTTCCGGTAGCCATGGCCAACCAGGTGAAGGAAGGACCGGCGGAGATCCTCACCGTAGTGGAAGGGCAGAAGATGGAGCGGTTCACCGTGGAGATTCAGCGGGTGATTCCGGAGCCCACGGCTGACGGCAAAAACATGATCGTGAAGATCACCGACCAGCGCCTTTTGGAGAAGACCGGCGGCATCGTGCAGGGGATGTCAGGCAGCCCGATCCTGCAGGATGGCCGTTTGGTGGGCGCCATCACCCACGTCTTTGTCAACGATCCGACCCGCGGGTACGGCGCCATGATCGAGTGGATGCTGCAGGAGTCCGGTGTGCTGCCGTCCCGAGAGTCTGGAGTCCGGGAGGAGAACCCACCCGGACTCGTTTCGCGCCCAGCCTGTCTGCAGGACTTAGCAGTCCATCCGCCGAATTGAGCGGCAACTTCTGCGGTAGGCGGGGAGGAACTGCATGCTGAAGGTGGTCATCGTCGGTGCAGGCCGCGGCGGCAGTTCGCTGCTCCGGGCCTTTGCCAACATGGGGGGGCGCATTCAGGTGGTGGCCGTGGCCGACCAGAACCCGAACGCCCCCGGCATGCGGCTGGCAGCAGAGTTGGGCGTGGACACCACCACCGACTACACCCAGGTGGTGGGACGTCCCGATGTGGATATCATCGTCGAAGCGACCGGCAGCCCCGGAATGGATGCGGAGATTCGACGCCGCAAGGCAGATCGGGCGGTGGTGATCGAGGGGCTGGCCATGAACCTGGTGCTCTCCTTCGTAGAGCAGGGGGAACAGCTGCTCCGGCGGCTGGAGGCCAAGGAGCGGGAGCGTGACGTCATACTAGACTCCACCCACGACGGAATGATGGCGGTGAACGCACAGGGGATCATCACCCTCTTTAACCGGTCCGCCGAGCGGCTGATGGGCAAGCGAAGGGAAGAGGTTCTGGGCCGCCCGGTTACGGAGGTGATTCCCAACACGCGGCTGGACCGGGTCTTGCGGACTGGTCAGGCGGAACTGAACCAGCGGCAGCAGACGGGCGGAGCCACAATCGTCACCAACCGGGTGCCGGTGCGGGGGCCGGAGGGCCAGATCATCGGGGCTGTGGCCGTCTTCCGGGACATCACCGAAGTGCAGTCGCTGGCGGATGAAATCGGCGGCCTCCGGGAGATGAAGGTGCTCCTGGAGGCGATCTTTCACTCCACCCAGGATGCTATCTCTGTGGTTGATGAGAACGGGCTGGGACTGATGGTCAATCCGGCCTACCTGGCCCTCACCGGCATGCGGCCGGAGGAGGTGATCGGCAAGCCGGCCACGGCTGACATCGACCCCAGCCAGGAGTCGGTCCACATGCAGGTGCTGCGCACCCGGCGGCCGGTGCGGGGAGTCCCCATGAAGGTGGGGCCCCGGAAGCGGGATGTGGTGGTGAATGTGGCACCCATCATCGTGGACGGTGAACTGAAAGGCTCCGTGGGGATTCTGCGGGACGTCTCCGAGATCACCCGACTCTCCGAAGAGCTGGAGCAGCAGAAGAAGCTGGTGCGCCGGCTCACCTCCAAGTACACCTTTGACGAGATCGTGGCGGAAAGCCCCCTTATGCAGCAGGCGGTGCAGCAGGCGATGCGGGCTGCGGAGACGCCGGCCACCGTGCTCCTGCGGGGCGAGAGCGGCACCGGCAAGGAGCTGTTTGCCCACGCTATCCACAACGCCTCGAGCCGCCGCCACGGCCAGTTTATCCGGGTGAACTGCGCCGCCATCGCCGATTCTCTTTTGGAGTCCGAACTGTTTGGATATGCCGAAGGTGCCTTCACCGGCGCCCGGAAAGGGGGCAAGCGGGGCCTTTTTGAAGAGGCCAGCGGCGGTACCCTGTTTCTCGACGAAATTGGCGAAATCTCCCTCAGCCTGCAGGCCAAATTGCTCAGGGTGCTGCAGGAGAAGGAGATCGTCCGGGTGGGGGAGGCCCGGCCGGTGTCGGTAAACGCCCGGGTCATTGCCGCTACCAATGCCAACCTGGAGGCGATGATCGCCCAGGGGCGGTTTCGGGAGGACCTCTACTACCGGCTGAACGTGCTGCCGATTCAGATTCCGCCCCTCAGGGACCGGCCGGAGGATATTCCGGCGCTGGTGGACGTGCTGATTGCCAAGTTCAACAGCGAGTACGGGCGCAACGTAACGGCCATCTCGCCGGATGCCCTTGCGATTCTGCGGACCTACCACTGGCCGGGAAATGTGCGGGAGTTGGAGAACATCATCGGCCGGGCCATGATCGCCATGGCAATGACCGACACCGTCATCGAGGCCCGCTTTCTGCCGCCGCTGGGGACGGGGCGGCAGCCTGCGGCGGCACCACCGGAGCCGGCAGTTCCGGTGGGAACGCTGGCCGAGGCGGTGGCCGCAGCTGAGCGCGCGGCCCTCAGGCGGGCGCTGGAGGCGGCCCGGGGCAACAAGACGGAGGCGGCGCGCCTATTGGGGATTGCGCCCCGAACGCTGTACTACAAGCTGGAACGGCACGGGATGCTGCAGCGTGGATGAGATCCAGAGGGCTGCCTCAATTTGCAGGCAGCCCTCTTCCCGCGTCTGCACATATCTGCAGCCCAACCTGCGGCCAGGCGGTGGAGACCGCTGGCATCGAAATTGCATGAACCCGGGGTGGAGGGTGCTGCCACTTACGTTGGCTGGAAAGGGGTAATGCTGCCTTGGCCGAAGGGCACGAAGGCGTGTTTGCACAGATGGCCAAAGAGGGCCACGAGCAGGTGGTCTTCTGCTACGACCGGGCCACTGGCCTCAAGTGCATCATCGCAATCCACGACACCACACTGGGTCCTGCCCTGGGCGGCTGCCGGATGTGGCCCTACGGAAGCGAAGAAGAGGCGTTGGAGGACGCACTCCGGCTGGCCAAGGGGATGACCTACAAGGCGGCCATCAGCGGCGCCGACCACGGCGGCGGCAAGGCGGTGATCTGGGGTGATCCGGCCCGAGACAAGTCCGAAGCACTGTTTCGGGCCCTGGGCCGCTTTGTCCATTCCCTGGGCGGTCGGTTTCTGACGGGCACCGATGTGGGTACCGAAAAAGAGGACTTCGTCGCTGCCCGCATGGAGACGCCCCACGTGGGCGGGCTTCCTGAGGCGTACGGCGGAGGTGGCGATACTGCGGCCATCACCGCGTACGGGGTCTGGCAGGGCATGCGGGCGGCGGCTGCCCATGTGTGGGGCGACGAATCCCTGAAGGGCCGGCACGTGGCACTTCAGGGGTTGGGCAAGGTAGGCACCCGGCTGCTGGTCCACCTGATGGAAGAAGGGGCGGAGGTCGCGGTCACGGATGTCGCCCCCGCGCGCGTGGCAGAGGTCTGCCGGCAGTATCCAGCTGTCCGGGCCGCCGCACCGGAGGCGATCTATGACGTACCGTGCGACATCTTCGCCCCCTGCGCTTTGGGCGGGGTGCTGAATGACGAGACCATTCCGCGGCTGCGCTGCCGGGTGGTGGCGGGCTCTGCCAACAACCAGCTGGAAGCGCCGCAGCACGGCGAGGCGCTGCACCGGCGGGGCATCCTCTACGCGCCGGATTACGTGATCAACGCCGGCGGGCTGATTCAGGTGGTGGAGGAGCTGAAGGGATACAGCCGGGAGCGGGCCTGGCAGAAGGCCGCCGGCATCTACCAGGTGCTGCGGCGGATCTTCGCCCTGAGCCAGGAGGCCGGCATTCCGCCGGCAGACGCAGCGGACCGGCTGGTGGAGGAAAGGATTGCGGCGATCTCACGAGTGCAGCGGATTCACGCCTCGGGCTGATACCCTGTTTTCGCCTGGGTCTGCCACCTAAGGTCATTTCCTTGCAATGTGGCGCAGATTTTCCAACGAAAGTGTGGCCTCTTTGGTATACTAGTCCTTGTTGGCCGTCGGACTAGCTGTTCGCGGCCCCAAGGCTGCGCTGGCCGCCGGCAGTTCCGGCGGCAGTATCAAAGAGGAGGCCCTGGATTGGAATGAAATCCTTTGATGAACTGCTTAAAGCTGCACAGGAGAAAGCTGCACGCAAAACCCCAGTACTCGCCATCGCCCAGGCCAACGATCCCCACGTGGAAGAGGCCGTCTCCCACGCAGAATCGCTGGGGCTGGTAAAGGGCCTTCGCATTCAGCGGGATGACGACGCGGAAGCCGCTGCAGAGGCGGTGGCAGCCGTCCGTTCCGGTGAGGCCCAGCTGCTGATGAAGGGGCTTCTGCAGACCCCCACCATCATGAAGGCGGTGCTCAACCGGGACACCGGCCTCAGGACCGGCCGGGCCCTCTCCCACGCCTGTGCCTTTGAGATTCCTGGGTGGCACAAGCTGGTCTTCATTACCGACATTGCCCTGAACGTAGCGCCTGACGTGACCCGCAAGGCGGACATCATCCGCAACCAGGTGGCCATGGCCCATGCCCTGGGCATCAAGCGGCCGAAGGTGGCGGCGCTGGCTGCCATCGAGAACGTCAACCCCGACATGCCTGCCACGCTGGACGCCCGAGCCCTGCAGGAGATGGCCGAGCGGGGCGAGCTGGGCGACTGCGATGTGCAGGGCCCCCTGGCGCTGGATCTGGCGGTTTCGGCGGAATCCGGCAAGATCAAGAAGGTTACCGGCCCAGTGGTAGGCGACGCGGACATCCTGCTGGTACCGGACATTGAGGCGGGCAACATCCTGTTCAAGGGGCTGGTCTACTTCGCCAAGGCCCGTCCGGCGGGCATCATCATGGGCGCCAAGTGCCCCATCGTGCTCCTCTCCCGGGCAGACTCGGCGGATTCCAAGCTGATGTCCATCGCCCTGGCTGTGCTTACCGCGGAGTAAACCGGTCCACATCGCTGCCAGGCCCGCATCCCCCTGCAGTGCAAGGAGGTTGCGAACGGTGGGCGTGTTCGACCTGATGGAGCGGTACGGGCATGAGCAGGTGGTCTTCTGCTACGACAAGGCCACAGGCCTGAAGGCGATTATCGGGATTCACGACACGAGCCTTGGGCCGGCCCTGGGCGGGGTCCGGCTCTGGCCTTACGACACCGAGGAGGACGCACTGCTGGATGTGCTGCGCCTCTCCCGGGGCATGACCTATAAAAATGCCGCCATGGGCCTCGATCTGGGAGGCGGCAAGGCGGTGATTTGGGGCGAGCCGGGTGCGGCAAAAAGTGAGGCGGCCCTCAGGGCCTTTGGGCGCTTTGTCCACTCGCTGGGAGGCCGCTATATCGCGGCGGAGGACGTGAACACCACGGTGGACGACATGGCACTGGTGGCGGCAGAGACGCCCCACGTGGCTGGTCGGGGCGAGGGTTCCGGCGACCCCTCGCCGGTTACCGCCTGGGGCGTTTTCCAGGGGATGCGGGCGGCTGCCAGGTGGGCCTTTGGCAGCGATGACCTGCAGGGCCGCACTGTACTGGTGCAGGGGCTGGGCAAGGTGGGCCTGCGCCTGTGCGAGCACCTGCACGGGGCCGGCGCCCGGCTGCTGGTCACGGACCTGAACCCCCAGCGAGTGGGTGAAGCGGTGGAGCGGTTCGGTGCAGCCTCCGTTCCGCCGGACGAAGCTGTATCTGCTGCCTGTGATATCTTCTCCCCCTGTGCGCTGGGGGGCGTGGTGAATGACGATACGGTGGAGCGGTTCCAGTGCCGCATCATCGCAGGCTCGGCCAACAACCAACTTCAGGAGCTGCACCATGCGGACCGGCTGAAGGAGCGGGGCATCCTGTACGCCCCGGACTTCATCATCAACGGCGGCGGAGTGATCAACGCAGCCGACGAGCTGCGACCGGGCGGCTACCGGCAGGAGCGGGCCCTGGCCCAGGTGGAGCGGATCTACCACCTGCTGCTGGCGGTCTTCCGCACTGCAGAGGAGCAGGGCATCAGTACGGCCCGCGCAGCGGAACAGCTCAGCGAGGAGCGGATTGCGGCGCTCAGGAATGTGAGGCGCATCTACACGGGTTGAATAAGTGCCGGGAGCCATCTTCGGGGAGGTGGTTCCCGGCATCTGCCATCTTTTCACCAGAATGTGCTATGCTAGGCCAGAAAGCTGTCCGATGTGGGAGGCGAGCCGGTTGGAACGAATCCATTCTGAGGAACTGTACCGGGGTCGGGTTGTCACCCTGCGGAAGGATACCCTCCGCACTGCTGAAGGGAAGGAGCTGCAGCGGGAAGTGGTGGTCCACCCCGGCGCAGTGGTGCTGGTGGCGGTGGACCAGGGCGAGCTGCTCTTCGTCCGGCAATACCGCCATGCGGCCGGTGAGGAATTGCTGGAGTTGGTGGCGGGCACCCTGGAGCCGGGCGAGGATCCGGCTGAGACCGCGGCCCGGGAGCTTCAGGAGGAAGCCGGGTACAAGCCTGGCCGCCTGACCAAGCTGGGCGAGTTCTACAGCGCCCCCGGCTTCTGCACGGAGAAGCTGCACCTTTTCCTGGCGGAGGAACTGACCCCCTCCAGGCTGCCGGGGGATGAGGACGAAGAGATTGCGGTGGTCCGGCTCAGCCTGCCCAAAGCGCTGAAGATGGCCAAGGAGGGCGGCTTCCGGGACGCCAAGACGCTGGCGGGAGTGCTGCTTTATGCGTGGCGCGGACACGGACAGGGACACGGAAACAGGCAGGGGAACGAACAAGGCAACGGGTACGAGCACGGGCGCTGAGGGGCTTCGCCCCTTCTACGCTGACCTGCACGTTCATCTCGGGTGGGCAGGCAGCCCGGGCGGGGGCGTGAAGATCACTGCGGCCAGGAGCCTCACTCTGGCCAGCATCCTCAAGGAGTGCCGGGAGCGGAAGGGCATCCAGATCATCGGGGTGATCGACGCGGCAGCGGAAGGGGCCCTGGACGACCTGAACCGGCTGATGGCGGAGGGAATGGTGGTGGAGCAGCCCGGGGGCGGTCTGGCCTATGTGGGCGAGGGGGAGCCCGTGACGCTGATCCCCGGGGCGGAGGTTGAGGTGGTGCACGCCGCCAGAGGCAGGCCGGTGCACCTGCTCTGCTACCTCCCAGGCGCCGGAGAGCTGCGGGAGTTTGCGGGCTGGCTGCGGGCGCGGGTGAAAAACCCCAGGCTTTCTACCCAGCGGCTCCACGACACCGCCGCCGCCGAAGTAGTTGCCCAAGTGGGTCAGTTGGGCGGCATTTTGATTCCCGCCCATATCTTTACGCCCCATAAGGCTGCGCTTGCGGCGGCCAGCAGCGTGGCAGAGGTGATTTCGCCGGCGCTCTGGCAGCATGTGCCGGCGGTGGAACTGGGGCTTTCTTCGGATACCACCCTGGCGGACATGCTGCCGGAGCTTTCCCGCTTCACCTTCGTGACCAATTCCGATGCCCACTCCACAGGCAAGATCGCCCGGGAGTACAACCTGCTCCACCTGGCTGAGCCGACCTTTCGGGAGCTGGTGATGGCCCTCCGGGAGGAGCAGGGCCGGCGGGTTGCGGCCAATTACGGCCTGGATCCCCGGTTGGGGAAGTACCACCGCACTTACTGCACCATCTGCGACCGCCGGGTGGAGGGAGAGCCGCCGGTTACAGCCTGCCCGGCGGACCCGGCACATCCCCTGGTGTTGGGGGTGCTGGACAGGATCTACCTTTACCGGGAGCAACAGGCCGGGCTTGAGCGGGTGGTGCGGCAGCGCCCGCCCTACATTCACCAGGTGCCGCTGGAGTTCGTGCCAGGGCTGGGTAAGCAGGCCATGGGCAGGCTTCTGGCGGCTTTCGGCACAGAGATGGGGGTGCTGCACCGGGCCACCCAGGATGAACTCACCGAGGTGGTGGGGCCCAAACTGGCCCGCCTGGTGGTGGCGGCCAGAGAGGGCCGGCTGGAGGTGGAGTCTGGCGCCGGCGGGGTTTACGGAAAGATCCTGGTCGAGACATAAGATGGCGGTGCCCGCATAAGGTTGAAGGAGGACTTTCAGCGGAGGCGGGCGAGGCCATGGCGTGGTTGCAGCGGTGGCGGGATGATCTGGAAGCCTTTCTGGTGCGGCACAGCGGGGCGGTGCTGCTGCTGGCGGCGGTATTTCTCATCGGCGTCGTCTTCGGTGCGCTGGCGGTGCGGAGTCTGGATCCCAGGGACAAGCTGGAGTTGGTCAGCGCGTTGGGCGGTGCGGTGCAGGGGCTCGGGCACGCGCCGCCGGAGACGGGGTTCCTGCTCCTGAAGCGGTCGCTGGTCGGCAAGCTGAAACTGCTGGCCCTCCTCTGGGTGCTGGGCATCTCTCTGGTGGGCGCTGTGGGGGTGCTGGCAGTGGCTCTGCTTCGGGGGCTGGTTTCGGGCTTTGTGGTGGGCTTTTTGGCCGCGGAGATGGGCCGGGCCGGCCTGATGCTGGCGCTGTTGGCCCACCTGCCCCACAGCCTCCTGGAGGTGCCGGCCCTCCTGATTGGGAGCACAGCCTCGCTGGCATTCTCCTTGCAAGTGCTGCATTCGTGGCGGCGCCGGCGGCGGCTGCCCCACTTCTACGGGGCCCTCTCTGCCTTTACCGGAACGCTTGCGGCTATGGGGCTGCTGCTCATGGCGGCCAGCCTGGTGGAGAGCTACCTCTCCCCTGGCCTGGTGCGGCTGGCCCTTCCGTGGATCCAGACCATGTAATAGGGGAGAACGGCACATCTTGCGAGGCTTTCGGGAACCTGCCATAATTTAACCGCGGATAAAACCGTTTACTTCCGTAAGGGTTTCAGCCAACCACTCAGCAGTGCACGGTCCCGGCATCTGCGGGGCAGCCGGCGGGGTCGGAGCACGGCGGAAGGAGAGACGCGCAGGTGAAGGTCGGCATTCCGAAGGAGATCAAGGCGTACGAAGATCGGGTTGCGCTTACCCCTGCAGGGGTGGCAGCGCTGGTGCAGGCCGGGCATGAGGTCTACGTGGAGGCCGGGGCCGGGCTGGGCAGCAGCCTGGAGGATGAAGCATACAAAGCTGCCGGCGCTGTGATCCTGCCCAGTGCAGCCGACGTGTACGCGGCGTCCGACATGATCATGAAGGTGAAGGAGCCCTTGCCGCCGGAGTATGAACTGATGCGGGAAGGGCAAATCATTTTCACCTATCTGCACCTGGCCCCGGAGCCGGTCCTTACCCGGGCGCTGATGGCCAAGAAGGTGGTGGCCATCGCCTATGAAACGGTGCAGCTGCCTGACGGGTCGCTGCCGCTGCTCAGCCCCATGAGCGAGGTGGCGGGCCGCATGGCGGTGCAGGTGGGTGCGCACTTCCTGGAAAAGACCAGCGGAGGCCGCGGCGTGCTGCTGGGCGGTGTAACCGGCGTGCCCAAGGGCGAGGTAGTCATCCTGGGCGGCGGCAACGTGGGCACCAACGCTGCCAAGATGGCCGTGGGCCTTGGCGCCCACGTCACCATCTTTGACGTCAACGGCAACCGGCTTCGCTACCTGGATGACCTGTTCCAGGGTCGCGTGGACACCCGGTACTCCAACCCCTACGACATCGCGGAGGCGCTCACCCGGGCGGATCTGCTGATTGGCGCTGTGCTGGTGCCGGGCGCCCGGACGCCGCGGCTGGTGACCCGTGAAATGGTGAAGCGGATGCAGCGGGGTGCGGTGATCATCGATGTGGCCGTGGACCAGGGCGGCTCCGTCGAGACCATCGACCGGACCACCACGCACCATGACCCCACCTATGTGGTGGACGGGGTGGTCCACTACGCGGTGCCCAACATGCCGGGCGCAGTGCCCCGCACCTCCACGTTCGCACTGGCCAGTGTGACCCTGCCCTACGCCCTGCAGATCGCCAACAAGGGATGGCGGCAGGCCCTGGCGGAGAACCGGGCCCTGGCCAAGGGTGCCAACGTGGTAGACGGGCAGATTACCTACAAGGCGGTGGCAGAGGCCCACGGCCTGCCCTACACGCCTCTGGAGCAGCTGCTCGGCCAGTAGACGCCGTTCCAGCCCCCACCGGCCCCAGCCGGTGGGGGCTTTCTGACGCTATCTGCCGGGTGTCATAGAATGGTGCAGGTGGTCATAAGGTGAAGCAGATCAGGCTGCAGTTGTGGTAAGGGGGCGGTGACCGGTCATCCCCTGCGTGGGTGCTGAAGCGAGGGCCGCGGAATGCCGGGAGGAATGCCAGGAATTCCGTAGAATTGACAAAAATGGCCACGCCCACGCATAATTCGCCCCACCAAGCGAGAAAATGATTACCACAACAGGCGCGAAGGGGATGCTGGATGCAAAAGTTGATCCACGAGTTCATCAATTACCTCAGCGTTGAGCGGGGCCTGGCCATGAACACGCTCGAGTCGTACGGCCGGGACCTGCGGCAGTACTCCCAGTTCCTCGAGCAGGACGACTCGGAGTCCAGCCTGGATACGGTCTCCCGGGCCACTATCATCAACTATCTGCTCTATCTGCAGGCGCAGGGCAAGGCCACCGCTACCATCGCCCGGCGGCTGGCGGCGCTCAAGGCCTTTTATCAGTTCCTGGTTCGGGAAAAGCGGATCAAGACGGATCCGACGGCCAACCTCGAGTCGCCCAAGCTGGAGAAGCGGCTTCCTCGGGTGCTGACCGTGGCCGAGGTAGAGCGCCTCCTGGTGCAGCCGGATACGTCGCAGCCTGCCGGCATCCGCGACCGCGCGATGCTGGAACTGCTGTATGCTACGGGCATTCGGGTTTCGGAGCTGGTCTCCCTTAATGTGCCTGACGTGAACCTGGAGATGGGGTACATAAAGTGTTCCGGGAAGGGCGCCAAGGAGCGGATCGTTCCCATGGGCACCCTGGCCGTGCAGACCTGCCGGGACTATCTGCAGAACGCCCGGGGCAAGCTGGTGAAGGATCGGGATGAGCCGGCCCTGTTTGTAAATCATCACGGGCACCGGCTGACCCGCCAGGGGTTCTGGAAAATCGTCAAGAAGTACGCCGAGGACGCCAAGATCGATAAGGAGATCACTCCTCATACCCTGCGGCACTCCTTTGCTACGCACCTGCTCGAGAACGGGGCTGACCTCCGGTCTGTGCAGGAGATGCTGGGCCATGCAGACATCTCCACGACGCAGATCTACACCCACGTCACCCGGGGACGGCTCAAGGAAGTGTACGCACGGTCTCATCCGAGGGCGTAGCCCAGCCCCCTGTGGTCCCATTCGGGCCTCAGGGGGTTTCGTTTCGGTCTGAGCGTTCCGGTGGTATAGTAGCCCTAGAGCTTCCAAGATAAGGAGATGTGGCTATGACTGCAGACCGCGTCATCTTGATCGTGCTGGACAGCGTCGGCGTCGGAGCTATGCCGGACGCTGCCGATTGGGGCGATGCAGGCAGCAATACACTGGGCAATATGGCCCGGGCCAGGGGCGGGCTGCCCCTGCCCAACTTGGGCCGCCTGGGGCTGGGGAATATCACGGAGGTCGTGGGTACGCCTCCTGCTGCGGAGCCGGCCGGCGCTTACGGCAGGATGGCCATCGCATCCCAGGGCAAGGATACGATGACGGGTCACTGGGAGATCGTCGGTATTAAGCCCGGGGCGCCCTTCCGCACCTACCCCAACGGCTTCCCCGAGGATCTGGTGGCTGAGTTCTGCCGCCGGGCGGGCCTGGACGGGGTGCTGGGCAATAAGGTGGCTTCCGGCACGGAGATCATCAAGGAGTTGGGCGAGGAGCACCTGAGAACTGGGAAGCCCATCCTCTACACCAGTGCGGACTCCGTCTTCCAGGTGGCCGCCCACGAGGAGCGTTTCGGACTGCAGCGGCTGTATGAGATCTGCGAGGTGGCCCGGGAGCTGCTGCAGCCGCCCCACCGGGTGGGCCGGGTGATTGCGCGGCCCTTTGTGGGGACGTGCGCGGCCGATTTCAAGCGGACTGCCAACCGGCGGGACTACGCCCTGGAGCCGCCGCACATGCTGCTGGATGATATAAAGGAGGCTGGCCTGGCGGTGCTGGCGGTGGGGAAGATCGAGGATATTTTCTCCCGCCACGGCATCACCTGGGCGGAGCATACCAAGAGCAACAGCGACGGCGTGCGGGTGATCCACCAGTGCCTGGACCGGCATGAAAAGGGCCTCATCTTCGCAAACCTGGTGGATTTCGATATGCTCTACGGCCACCGGCGGGACGTGGAGGGCTACTCCAGGGCGCTGATGGAGTTTGACGAAGCGCTGCCGGGCATTATGGCCAAGATGGGGCCCGGGGATGTGCTGGTGGTGACGGCAGACCACGGAAACGATCCCACCCATACGGGCACCGACCATACCCGGGAGTACGTGCCGGTGCTGGTAGCCGGGGAACTGATCCGGCCGGGGGTGGATGTGGGTACCCGCTCCACCCTGGCGGACCTGGGAGCCACGGTGGCCGACTTGCTGGGGGTCTCCTACAGCGGGGTTGGCACCAGCTTTGCCGGCGAGATCCTGAAGGGCTGATCGGCTATATAGTCGCCGCAATCCTGTGCCTGATCGAATGTGGCCACGATCCCAATCCCACTGGAGAGAGACTCAACCTTCGCATGGACCCCTATGTGCTCGGTGAGCACATAGGGGTCCTCACTCTGCGCTGCTTGCTTCCGCGTGGATGGCACCGTGGCAGCGTCGACCCGATTGGGGCAGCCGGACGGCAACTGTGAAGACTGAATAAACTTGACACCTGCGTACCCCGCGAAGAGTGTCAACAGGCTTAAGTCAACGTCCGATTCCCAGGCTCCAGGACCCCTCAGACCCCTTGCTGAAACGACTTGACAGCCCTGGTAGGGCATGTGGGTGTCAACTGCTTTAAGTCAGCCCTCTCAGGCGCCCTTTTCGCACCCCCTGTTGACGATTCTGAAAGGAGTATTCTCATCTGCGCGCTGCCGGTGCGTGCTGCCCAACAGAGGGGTGGCCGCCTGCACGCCGGCTGTCGGGCTCTTTACTTTGGCTGGTGCAGCGGTTCGGAGGAGCCACGTCTTGAACCTGGTTTCGAATAAAGATGGGCTGTCCCTGAGTCATCCTCTGTGACTCTGGGGTCAGCCCTTCTTTTGAACAGGCTTGATGAATTCGCTGGTGCCGCAGAGCAGCCCAAGCGGATCTAAGTTGCCGTATAGGCGCCTGTGCCTAGTAGCTGAGCCGCTTCAGCAGAACGCGGTCGCTGCGCACGAACGGCAGGTAGGGTGCGCCCGGCGGGACATAAAGCGGCTGGCCGGGGTTTTCACGGAGAGCCAGGCGTGTGCGGGCCGGTTGGGCGCTGTCGGACCAGTAAAGAACAGCCTCCGTTTCGTCTCGGAGCAGGAGCAGGCCGGTGTCGCCCGCGGAGTACGCCATCTGCCAGAGGCCGTGTAGCGCCTCTGTCTTGCCGGTCAGGTCGATACGGAAGATTGGGGGCTGGGCGCCAGTCTTCTCCATGGGAGGCGTGTACTTAAAGGCTTCCGTACCCAGCCACATTCCGAGGCCGACCCGGCCTTCGAACGTGGCCAGTGTGCGAATGCGGGCTCCGGTCACCACGGCCAGGTGTCCGGGCTTGTCCAGCGCTGCCGAGTTTTCGCTTAAGATGCCCTCGTTCAGCGCCAGGGCGATGTGGGTTCCGTCCGGCGAAAAGAGCGCCTGCACCGAGTAGGTGCCGCCCAGGGGGATCCGCACTGGGTCGGCGGCGCCGTCCCAGGTCCAAAGGTCGGTAAGGGGCGGATCGAAGGGGGCGTCTGCATAGGCGGTAGCCGGCTTGAAAAGACCCAGCCAGGAGGCCTCTCGGGGCTCTCCCGTAAACCAGAGGGCCCGCGTGCCGTCCGGCGACAGCCTTACGAAGTAAGCGTCCTGCTGGCTCAGCAGCCTCTTTTCTCCCGTGGGAGAGATAGCCCAGAGCGGGCCGCCGCGCTGTCCCTCCACGGCCAGGAGGTCGCCGCTCGCCATCCGGCCTATCACGTGGCCCGTTTTGATGACCACGGTCTCGCCGCTGCCGCCCAGCTCACCGCTTACGATGGCCCCGAAGCGATACCCCTGCTGATTGATGGTCGGTTCACGGATGACCACATAGTGTGTGTCTCCGGGACGGAGCCAGTGGATCGCCTGGGCGCCAAAGTCGTGCAGCAGCCGGTCTTCACCGGTGGCGAGGTTTCGCAGCTGCAGCCTACCGCCTTTCATCCAGAGGACTTCATTTTCCGACCAGAAAGCGGGCGGAACCGCCAGATTCTCGAGCGGCGGGATGGGTTCGATCGAGGGCCCCTCTGTGTCCAGGAGGAACCAGCCGGGATCGGACGCCACCAAGGCCCTGCGTCCTGACGGCGACCAGGTGATGGCGGACACACCGGTGAGTCCGGTCAACTCCAGGTCGTCACCCACCGCCTTGACGCCAAGCCAGGGAGGAGGCGCAGGACTATTTGCCGGCTGGGAGGATGGGGTTTGGGACGTGCGGCCTTCTGATTCTGCCGGCTGGGGCGTTGGGGGTTGGGGTGCACTGCTACATCCGGAGAACGCCAGGTTCGCGACCAGAGCCAGCGCCAGCACGTGTGCGAAGCGCTTCATCTTGATCACTCCGATGCTGATGCTTTCGCTCATGGAAACGTGAGTCTAGCCGCTCAGGTTACGGTAATGGCAGGGAGTATTTCGCTGTAATCGCGGTGCGATTTCCTTTTGCACCGATAGCGGGATTATAGCGAATTCCCTGCATAGAAGGACTAGAGGGAACTGGGTCGAAAAGCATTGGAAACCGATTCCTTGACCCAGTTCGGACTGGAGGTACAGACCGTGCAGACAGCGACTGGACAGGGAGAGCCGATCCGGATCCTGACGCCCACCGGCCACCTGGGGTTCACGATGATGGAGCCCGAAAGCTTCCGGCGGGGAATGGCGCAGGCGCCCCACTTTCTGGTCGCCGACTCCGGAAGCAGCGACATCGGGCCCTACCCGCTGGGCGCCGATGAGCCCTGCAGCCCGGAGGCCTGGCAGCGGCACGACCTGGCCCTGATGCTGACGGCGGCCCGCCGGCAGGGCATTCCGATGATCATCGGCACTGCCTCTGACACCGGCACAGACCGTGGGGTCGATGCCTACGCAAGGATCATCCGGGAGGTGGCCGAGGAAGAGGGGCTCCCGCCTTTCACCCTGGCCTGCATCTACGCGGAGCAGTCGCTGGACGAGGTGCGCCGGCGAGTGGCAGCCGGAGCGCGGATTACCGGCCTGGACGGCCGGCCGGACCTAACGCTGGAGGACCTGGACCGAACAGACCGCATCGTGGCCGTCATGGGGCCGGAGCCCATCGTCGCAGCGCTCGACCTCGGCGCTGATGTGATCATCTGCGGCCGTTCCTCCGACCCGTCCATCTTCGCAGCACCGCTGCTCTGGAAAGGTCTCGACCCGGCCACGGCATTTTACGCCGGCAAGGTCCTGGAGTGCGCTTCCTTTGTGGCGGAGCCCTTTATGGGCAAGGAATCGGTGATGGGCCACATCCGCCCAGGGGAAGTGGTGGTGGAGCCCATGCATCCCGACCAGCGGTGTACGCCGGCCTCTGTGGCCAGCCACGCCATGTACGAGCGGGCTACCCCCTTTGCTGAGCACGTGCCCGGGGGCGTGCTGGATATGAGCCAGTGCCGCTACGAAGCGGTGGACCAGCGCCGGTGCCGCGTCACCGGCTTTGCCTTTCGCCCGAGCAGCGAAATCCGTGTGAAGCTGGAGGGCGCCGGCAAGGAGGGGGAGCGGTGCCTGGCCATTGTTGGCTTCCGCGATCCCGACACCGTGGCGCGCATCGACCTGGTTATCGCCTGGGCCCGGGCCAAGGTAGAGGCCAAGTTCGGTCGCTCGGGTTACGAGCTGCACTACCACATCTACGGCCGCAACGGCGTGATGCGGGAGCTGGAGCCGAACCCCATACCCGCTCACGAACTCTGCGTGGTGGTGGAGGGCGTGGCGCCAAGCCGGGAGGTCGCCGCTGAAGTGACGGCCATGGGCGCCCGGCAGATGTTCTACGCCCGCCTCCCCAACGTGAAGGGGACGGCCGGCACTGCCGCCCTGATGTCTGATGAGGTTCTGCATGCCCGGCCCGCCTACCGGTGGACCGTCAACCACACCATCGCGGTGTCCGCCCCGGAGGAGCTCTTCCGGACGGTGATTAACAGGGTAGGAGGTGGCCGGCATGCGGGTGCGTGATGCGGCTTCCACGGTCCGTTCCAAGAATGCCGGGGTCGACCTGATCACCTTCGACATTATCTTCAAGAACGAAGAGCTCTACCGGAGGGCCAAAGCAAGCCCAGCCCTCTCCCGGGAGGGAATCCTCAGGCTCTTCGGCATCGGTGAAGACCGGCTCTACAGCTACGTCGCCTTCGACCCGGCCCGGGCCATTAAGTTCACGCTGCGGCGCAGCCGCCCCAGCGGAAGCGCCGGCGAGCATGACGTCTTTGGGGCGCAGCAGTACGCTCCCCTGCTGGATGTGGAGATTTAGCTGCAGAACGGCTTTCAGGAGGGATCGATCGATTGGCGAAGAGATGGAAGCGAATTGCGGCGGCCGCGGTGGCCGCCGCCCTGGCCGTGGGCTGCGCCGGCGGAAAGAGCAGCGGCCCCGGTGACCAGAACGGTGGCAAGATCCTCACCATCACCCTGGATGGAGCGCAGGGCCGGCAGGCTGAGCTGCAGGCTGTGGCGGGCTATCTGAAGCAGATCGGCGTGGACGCGCAGGTACGGGTCTGGGAGTACAACACCCTGGTGGAGGAGGCCAAGGCCGGCAGCCGCGACGCCTACGCCACAGATTGGGGCAGCTCCACGTTCAGTCCCTTCGACCTGGCCATCCCCAAACTGAAAACCGGCGATCGTGGCAACTATTCCCACTACAGCAGCGCGGAACTGGACGAGCTCTTCGACCTGGCCAGCACCAGTGTAGATGAGGGAGAGGCGAAGAACGCCTACTTCCGGGCCCAGGAGATCATCTACCAGGACGCCCCGTGGATCTTCGGGTATTACCGGGATACCATCGAGGCCAACAGCGTGAAGGTGAAGAACTGGAAGCCGGCGGTGGACGGGCGGATCAACCTGCATAAGGTCAGCCTGGAAGGCGGCGACACCCTGGTGGTGGGCCTGCGGGCCGACCGGATTCTCAGCCTGGATCCTGCCAACTACCGGGACCGGGAGACGGAGACGGTAATTCGGAACATGTTTGACGGGTTGGTCACCCGCACGCCCGAAGGCGAGGTGAAGCCGGAACTGGCGGAAAGCTGGGAGACGCCGGACGCACTGACCTACGTGTTCCATCTGCGGAAGGGGGTCACCTTTCACAACGGCGAGCCCCTCACCGCGGATGACGTGGTCTTTACGTTCAACCGGATTTTGGCCCCCGACGGGATCAACGGCCAGCCGTCGCCCCGACAGGGACTCTTGGGCCCCCTTTCCAGCGTGGAAAAGGTGGACGACTACACCGTAAAGATGAACCTGAGCAGCCCGTCGCCGGTTTTCCTGCAGCTCCTGGTGCACACCCAGATCATTCCTGAAGAGTACTACAACCAGGTCGGCTTCGAGGGCTTCTCCGCCAATCCCGTGGGTGCTGGCCCGTTCAGGTTCGCCGGCGGCTCGCTGGATACCGAGATCAGCCTGGAGCGGTACGACGACTACTGGGACGGTGCCCCGCCCCTGAAGAAGGTCGTTTTCCGGATGATGCCTGAGCCTGCCAGCCGCATCGCGGCCCTGAAGGCCGGCGAAGTGCACATCATCCAGGAGGTTGCGCCGGACAGCACCCAGCTGCTGGAGGAGGATCCCAACGTCCAGGTGCAGGTGGCTGAGGGCACCCGGCTTTACATGATCGAGTTGAATACCCAGCGCATCTCCGACCCCCGAGTCCGACAGGCGCTGAATTACGCAGTGAACTGGGACGAGATCCTGCAGGAACTCTACGGCGGCTATGCCCACCGAGTCTCCACCGCCATGCTGCCCAGCGGCTTTGGCTACCATGACGGGCTCACGCCCTATCCCTACGACCCTGACAAGGCAAGGGAACTGCTGAAGGAGGCTGGTTACGCCGTCAAATAAGGGGGAATCGGTGTGCGCTGGGTCGCAATCGCAAGACGTCTTCTCACCGCCCTGCCCCTGGCGGCAGGCATAGTCCTGGTCACCTTCTTTCTGCTGCGCCTGATGCCTGGCGACCCGGTGGACATCGCAATGGGTGCGGCCGGTAACGTGACGCAAGAGGAGATCGACTCGCTGCGGCAGAGCCTGGGACTGGACAGACCTGTTTGGGACCAGGCCGGCGTCTTCCTGTACGGCCTGGTGCGGGGCGATCTGGGCGAGTCGATTCGCAGTCGAACGCCGGTGACCGAACTCTTGAAACAGGCCCTGCCGGCCACCCTGGAACTCTCCTTCGCGGCGGTACTTCTGTCTGTGCTGATCGCACTGCCTGTGGGGGTGATGTCGGCCGTCCGGCCCCGCTCTCTCTGGGACCGGGTGGTGATGAGCGGTGCGTTTTTGGGGATCTCCATGCCGCCCTTTTGGCTCGGGCTGGTGCTGATGACCATTTTCAGCGTCATGCTGGGGTGGCTTCCTACTTCCGGCCGGCTGGACGCCGGGGTGACGGTGCCCACCATTACGGGCTTTCTGCTCCTCGATACGCTGCTGACGGGGCGGTGGGCCGAGTTTGGGCAGGCGGTGCGGCATCTGATACTGCCTGCCCTCACCCTGGGCGCTGAACTGACGGCCATTCTCTCCCGGGTGGTCCGGTCCAGCATGCTCGAGGTGATGGGCATGGACTACATCCGCACCGCCCGGGCCAAAGGCCTGGCCGAATGGAAGGTTGTGCTGCGCCACGCCCTCCGGAACGCACTGATACCGTCGGTCACCATCCTCGGCCTCCAGTTCGGCGTACTGATGGGCGGCAATATGATTGTTGAGACCATCTTCTCCTGGCCGGGGCTCGGACGGCTGGTGGTGGACGCCATCTTTGCCCGCGACTATCCGGTGGTGCAGGGAGCTGTGCTGCTCTACGCCATCACCTTTCTCCTGATCAACCTGCTGGTGGACGTGCTCTATACATGGCTGAGTCCACGGATCGATCTGTAAGGGGGGGCGGCGATGGCATCTCTGTGGCAGTTTCTCAAGCGCATGATCCGCCGGCAGCCCCTGTCCTTTGTCGGGCTGCTGGTAGTTCTGGCCTACCTGCTGGCTGCGATCTTTGCACCCTGGCTCGCCCCTGCGGCGCCGGACGAGATTGCACTCTCGGAGCGGCTGCGGCCCCCGCTGGGCTTCGAGGGCGCCCTGCCACACCGGCCGCTGGGGACGGACATGCTGGGGCAGGACATCCTCTCCCGGCTGCTCTACGGGGCCCGCATCTCCATTGCTGTGGGGACGGGTACCGTTGCCATCTCCCTCACCGTGGGCACGGTGCTGGGCACCCTGGCAGGGTACTACAGGGGATGGCTGGATCAGGTCCTCTCTCGGATTGCGGACCTGCTGATGGCCTTTCCGTACCTGCTCTTTGCGATTTTGATGATGGGCATTTTGGGTCCTGGGCTGTTGAACTTGACGCTCGCACTCACGTTTAAGGCCTGGGTGGAGTTCTTCCGAGTAGCCCGGGGCGAGACGCTTTCTGAAGCGCAGAAAGAGTATGTGGAGGCGGCCCGCGCTTGTGGCGCTGCCCCGTGGCGGATTCTCGTTCGCCACATTTTACCCAACATCGCTCATACGCTGGCAGTGATAGCGACGCTTCGGCTGGGCTACATGATCATCATGGAGGCCTCCCTCAGTTTCCTGGGTCTGGGGGTCCCCTCCAATATGCCGGCGTGGGGCTCCATGGTCGCCACGGGGCGGGACTACCTGCTGGACGCCTGGTGGGTCTCCACGGTGCCGGGCCTGGCCATTCTGCTCCTGGTGGTCAGCATCAATGTGCTCGGCGAGGGCTTGCGCGATCTGCTGGATCCGAGGCTTCGGAGCGGCTAATTCAGCGAACTGTAGACGGGGGCTGGGCGGTGGGTAGGAAACCGGTGATCGGCATTACGGCCAGTGTGGACCGGGGCAGCGATTCCCTCCCTCTGCTGCGGGGGAGGCGGGTGCTCTACGTCAACGAGGACTACGTGCAGGCTGTGCGGGGCGCCGGCGGTGAAGCGGCGATTCTGCCCTTGTGTTCCAAAGAGTGTGCGGACGCACTGGATCGGCTGGACGGGCTGCTGGTGACGGGGAATGAGAAGACGCTTCCCCGGAAGCTGCTGGCCACCATCGAGTCTGTGGGACTCAGGGAGCAGAATCCGGAACGGTACGACTCGGAGGCTGGATACCTGCGTGAGGCCCTTGCCCGCGGCATGCCGGTGCTGGGAATCTGCCGGGGCATGCAGATGCTCAACGATGTGCTGGGGGGCACCCTGCACCGGCAGCCGCCGCTGCCGGACGGCCGGGGGCACGACCAGGCCGCAGCGCCGGAGGAGACGTGGCACACCGTCACGATCCTGCCGGAGTCCAGGTTGGCCCGGGCCCTGGGGACCCTCGAAAGGAGAGTGAACAGCATGCACCTGCAGGGGGTATGTGAGCCTGGTCGTGGGCTGATCTTTACCGCCTTTGCGCCCGGCGGCGGCGTAGAGGCCCTGGAGGCGACAGATCGCCCCTTTGTAATGGGGGTGCAGTTTCATCCGGAGCGTCTGATTCGGCGAGACCCGCAGATGCTGGAGATCTTCCGGGCCCTGGTGACGGCGGCCCACCAGTATCAACTGGCCCGCCAGAAGGGGGGAGTGGCGTGACGTGGCCGCTGGAAGGCATCCGGGTGCTGGACCTCTCCCGAGTTCTGGCTGGGCCTTACTGCACGATGCTGCTGGGGGATGCCGGCGCTGACGTGATCAAGGTAGAGCCCCCCGCCGGCGACGATACGCGCCGGTGGGGGCCTCCCTACGTGGGCGGCGAGTCGGCTTATTACCTGTCCTGCAACCGGAACAAGCGGTCCATCGCCCTGGATCTTTCCCGCCCGGAGGGACGGGCCGTGCTGCTCCGGCTGGTGAGGGGAGCCGACGTCGTCGTGGAGAACTTCAAACTGGGCACCATGGAGCGCTGGGGCCTGGGCTACGAAGAGGTGCTGCAGAAGGTGAACCCCCGCCTGGTCTACTGCGGCATTAGCGGCTTCGGCCGGACGGGGCCCTACGCCGGGGTGCCCGGCTACGACTTCGTGGTGCAGGCCATGGCGGGGTTGATGTCTATCACCGGCGAGCCCGACGGCGCCCCCATGAAGGTGGGCGTAGCAGTGACGGACCTGACCACCGGCATGCTGGCAGCGGTGGCCATAGGTGCGGCGCTGGTGGGGCGGGAGCGGACGGGCCGCGGCAGGCGGGTGGACGTGTCGCTGCTCGAGACCCAGGTGGGCTGGCTGGCCAACGTGGCGTCCAACTACCTGGTTTCGGGGAAAGTGCCCCGCCGGATGGGGAACGCCCATCCCAACATCGTGCCGTATCAGACCTTCCGGGCCAGGGACCGGGAACTGGTGGTGGCCGTGGGCAACGATGGCCAGTTTCGCCGGTTTTGCGAGCTGATAGGCATGCCGGAGCTGGCCGATGACCCCCGCTTTGCCGCCAACCGGGACCGGGTGGTCCACCGGGAGGAGCTCTGCCGGCTGCTGGAGCCGGTATTGGCCCAGCGGACGGCTGACGAGTGGATCCAGGCCATGTGGGCCGAGGGGATTCCCGGCGGGCCGATCAACACGGTGGACCGGGTCTTTGCCGATCCCCAGGTGCAGCATCTGGGATTGGTGCACCGGGTGGATCACCCCACCGCGGGGAAGGTGCCTCAGGTGGGTTCGCCCCTGCGCTTCGACGGGGAGCAGGGACCGATCCGCCGGCACCCGCCCCTCTTGGGAGAGCACACCCGGGAGATCCTGGCGGAGGCCGGATATCGTCCAGCGGAGGTGGACGAACTCCTGGCGGCTGGGGTAGCTGTCGCGACGGAGAGCAAGTAGTCAAAAAGTGGAGGAGCTGTCCCTGAGTCCTCTACATGACTTAGGGACAGCCCTCTCTGTGTTTGGTCGCTTTTGCGGGATACGGCGGCCGAACGGAACGGGGGATACCGTGCGGTCAGAATCCGAGGTTGAAGTACTGGGCATTTACGGTGCGCGCTTCGGCGCGCCAGCGCAGAATTAGGCGGCAGTTCACCAGCAGAAGGAAGAGCGCAGGCAGTCTGGCGATCCACGGCGACAGGTGAAAAGCCGTCAGCACGTTCACGTCGCCGCCCAGGAAAAACGACAGGCCGCCGATGTAGAGGGGATCGACGAACAGGAAGAAGACGCCGACGTACCAGAGAAGCAGGTTGACCAGCGGGATTCTGGTCAGCCATCGATTCCGATTCAGGTAGATGAGATAGCCCAGCAGGACCGTAAGCGCCGACGGCAGCAGTGCGATAACGAGCCACTGCCACCCGGTGCGTTCCGCCAGTGGCGTTTCAAAGATGACCTGGCTGGTGCCCCAGCCGTTGGTCAGGAAGCGGAACTCCAAAACGGGCACTCCGAAGAACAGGGCGGCTGCCAGGTGGGCAAGTTCGTGGACCAGGTTCTGGAGTACAGCGGCAAGCCCGGCCATTGCCAGGAAGAGCAGTCGCTTCATGATGTGTTCCCCCTTGCAGGGTGAGCTTCGACGCTTGCTAGAAGGCATGGCGTCTGCCGGCTCATCTATTAAGCTAGGACGCGGTCGGTTGCCTGTTAGGTTCACCGGTCCTATCCGTTTCGTTCCCAACTGCGTGCCAGAACTCCGATGCCGGCCTCGAGCAGCGCCAGGTTGTCCCCCAGCTTGCCTGCCGTGGTCCCCACTTGATCCCTGTTCCCCATGCAGGTCGTCTTCGCAGTCCCCAGCGACCGGGGGATGCGCATCGCTGACGCACTTCCTGCAAAATGGCAGGTGTGGTTTGCCCTTCCCATGGAGAGACTACCGCAGAAAGGAGCCTTCTTTGGGAGGGATTCGTCAGTGGAACGAAGCCGTAAGCGGCGCTGGGCCGCTGTGGGGGCTGGGCTCGTGCTCTGGATGGCCATCGCTCAGTCGGTTGGAGCGGCCGCCGACGACACTGCGGCTCCGCTCTCCCCGGCCAGCGCCATCACTGACGTGGCGGCGGCTTCGACGGAGGGCGGCCAGGCGCCCGTTCAGATCAGCTCGCCATCAGCCATCTTGATGGAGGCCAGTACCGGCCAGGTCATTTTTGAGAAGAACGCTCACGAACGGCGAAATCCGGCCAGCATTACCAAGATCATGACCTTGATCGTGGCCTTCGATGCGATTCGGGACGGGAAGGTGAAGCTGGAAGACAAGGTGACCATCTCCGAGGAAGCGGCCTCTCAGGTGGGCACCATCATCTTCGCCGACGAGGGCGAGACATTCACCTTAGGGGAACTGCTTCAGTCCGTGGCAGTGGGGTCGGCCAACGATGCTGCTGTGGCCGTGGCAGAGCACGTCGCTGGCTCGGTGCAGGCCTTCGTGCAGGCCATGAACGAGAAGGCCAAGGAGCTGGGGATGAAGGATACCGAGTTCAAGAATCCCACTGGCCTGTCGGCGGAGGGACACCTTACCAGTGCCTACGATATTGCGCTGATGGGCCGCTATGCGGCTTTGAACTACCCGGAGTTGATCAAGCTCACCAGCATCTACGAGGCCGACCTGCAGGTGCCGTGGCGGCGCAACGGGCCGGTTTTCAAGCTCTGGAACAACAACAAGCTGCTCACCTGGTACCAGGGAGCAGACGGGTTGAAGACTGGCTGGACGGAGGCGGCGGGCTATTGCCTGGCTGCCACGGCGCAGCGCAACGGAGTGCGCATGATTTCGGTGGTGATGGGAGCGGACACCTGGAAGCGGCGGAATGCCGAGGCCGCGAAGCTCCTGGACTACGGGTTTGCCAACTACACAGCGGTGGAGCTGGCGGCCAAGGATCAGCCGGTGGGCAAGATACCTGTGGAGAGGGGGAAGGCCCTCAAGGTGGAGGTCATTCCCCAGCGGGCTTTCACTGTGGGTGCGCTGAAGGGGCAGCAGGACAAGCTGCAGTCTGAGCTGCGCCTGCCGAAGAGCGTGGAGGCCCCTATTGCTGCAGGTCAGGTGCTGGGTGAGATGGTGGCCACCCTGGACGGCAAAGAGGTGGCCAGGATGCCGCTGGTAGCGGCCCAAGAGGTGCCCCGGGCGACCATGTGGGAGTCGCTGGTGCTGCAGATCAAGGGGCTGTTCAGTCACAAATAACACCGGTCCCCTCCACTGGGAAGGTGGAGGGGATCTGTTTTGCGGCTCAGGCGTTTTCCCTCATATTCCGTCGAATATTGGCGACTGATTTCGGCAAATATTGGGAGGATGGGATCCCACACAGGCCGAAGTAGGGTCTGAGTACGCCAGGGGAGGATGAAGGGGATGTCGATGGAACACCAACTGTTTGGGGACAGCCTGGTAGTCCGCTTAAGTGGCGAGTTGGACTTGGTGGCCGCGGGCCACTTCAAGCAGCTGGTGGATGATCTCCTGGACTGGGGCAAGATCCGCCGTGTTTACGTGAATCTCGAGAAAGTCACCTTTGTAGACAGCTCATTTCTGGGGGCCCTGCTGGGGAGGTACCGGCGCATCACCCAGGCAGGCGGCACCATGGGCCTCATCTGTCCCCCGGGCAGCGTGCGGCCCACCCTGGAGCTCTCTGGCATCTTCCAGCTGATGGCGGAGTACCGGTCCGAACCCGAGGCGCTCGCAGCAGGCTAGCTGGCAAGGCGAGAGGAGGAGATCCCATGGTCTCGCATAACCGCATCGTACTGGAACTGGCATCCATCCCGGAGAACGTGGGTGTAGCCCGGCTGATGGTGGCGATGCTGGCCGCACAGGCTGACTTTACGGTGGCTGAAGTGGACGAGGTGAAGCTGGCGGTCTCTGAGGCTGTTACCAATGCGCTGGTCCACGGGTACGGGTCTCAGCCCGGGCACACCATCCGGGTGGAGGCGACCCTGAACGAGGGCACCCTCTGGGTCGCCGTCATTGATGATGGCCGGGGTATTGAGGATATCGCCCTGGCCATGCAGCCGGCCGTCTCCTCCGATCCCGAGCGGATGGGGCTGGGCTTCGCCTTTATGGAAGCGCACATGGATACGCTGCATGTGGAATCCACGCCGGGAAAGGGCACCCGGGTGGAGATGACAAAACGAAAGGATTCGGAGCGCGCAGCCCGCGTCTCCGTCAACTAGCTGCTATGGCAGACAACCGGCCGCTGGAGGAACGGGGCTGGCCCGATGAGGTGGTGCGGGAACTTGTGAAACGGGCGCAGGCCGGCGACAAGGCCGCCCGCGACCGGCTGGTGGAGGCCAACCTGCGCCTGGTGCGCAGCCTGGTCTCGCGCTTCAGCGCCACCTCCGCAGACCCCGAAGATCTGTTTCAGCTCGGATGCATCGGGCTGCTGAAAGCGGTGGACCGGTTTGACCTCTCGTATGACGTTCGTTTCAGTACATATGCCGTTCCCCTGATCCTTGGGGAGATTCGCCGCTACCTCCGTGACGACGGTCCCATCCGGGTCAGCCGCAGCTTGAAGCAGCTCGCCCAGGCGTCCCGCCGGGCCAGAGAGAAGCTGGCCGCTGCCCTTGGCCGGGACCCCACAATTGCCGAAATCGCCCAGGAGCTGGGCGTCTCTCCGGAAGAGGTGGTGGAAGCGATGGACGGGGCCCGCGCCCCCGCCTCCATCCACCAGACTGTGCACGAAAGCGACGGTGATCCCATCTTCCTGCTCGACCAGCTGGCCGCCGGCGAGTCCCACCGGGAGGGGCAGTGGGTCGACCACGTGGCCCTTCGCGAGAGTCTGAAGCGGCTCGACCCCCGGGAGCGGGAAGTGATCCTGCTCCGCTTTTTCCGAGACAAAACCCAGACCGAGGTGGCTGCCATTCTGGGCTGCAGCCAGGTGCAGGTGTCGCGGCTCGAGCGGCGGGCCATCGAGCATATTCGCCAGTTCATGAGCGCCAGTTAACCTGAATATTGTGCCGCCCAGCGGGACAGACTGGAGATGGGTGATGCTGATTGCTGCAGAGACGGCCCGGCATCGCACTGCCGCTGCTCCTGCTCTTGGTGCTCCTCACCACAGCTGTCCTGCTGGCAGGGGCTGCCGCTTCCCGCTGGTTCCGGATCTATCATCCGTCTCGACCGCCGGAGGGGGCCAGGCTGGTCAGCCTGATGCCCACCTTCGGCCACGCGCATATTCGCCTGTCCCTGTGGCATGCTAGCGCTGGGGTCGCAGGCAAGACCCCTGCCGGGAGCCCAGGGGGGACCCCCTACCTTCCGCAGGCTCGGTCGGCGGTGTGGGCCGCTTCCCCCGGCTCCCGGCTTTGTTGTGCAGGTTCAACCCCGCCCGGGGCACCGGGCAGTGGGAGGTGTTCCCCAGCCCTGTGCTCATGCTGGATTGGTTTGGCTGTCTTCTAACCGGCTGCATCCTCGCTCTGCTCCTGCCCGGCCGGCACCGCATCCTGCGGGCGGCGCTCGCCATGCTTTTAGGCGAAGCAGGGCGGACGCTGCTCGTTCTGGTGGGCGGCGGGCAGGTGCTGTCCCTCACCGTGGGCGGCGCTTTCACCGCCCTGGAGGTAGAAGGGTTTCCCGCAGGCCTGGCCCACTTTGGCGGCCTTTTCCTGGGCGCCCTTCTGGGCCTCTTGGCCGGCCGCGAAACCAGCCGCGATGCCCTGCTCTACGCATTCTACACGGCTGCAGCGGCGCTGCTGCTGCCGGGACTGGGGGTGGGCCAGTGGCGGGCGTCGTAAAGCCCCCAGTTCGGGTCATACTGGTGACCGATGGCGACAAGGTGGCGCGGCGCACCCTGGAGTACGCGGCCCAACAGCTGGGTCTGCGCTGCATTTCGGCTTCGGCCGGCAACCCGACGCCCCTTTCCGGCCCTGAACTGGTGCTCTTGATTCAGCAGGCAGCTCACGACCCGGTGCTGGTGATGGTGGACGACAAGGGGTACCCGGGTCAGGGAAACGGCGAGCGGGCTCTGGAGTATCTGTGCCGGGCGCCGGAGGTGGAGGTGCTGGGTGCGGTGGCCGTGGCTTCCGATACCCGCCACGCCAGAGGGACGCCGGTGGATGTTTCTGTGACCCGCGACGGCAAGGTGGTGGAGCATCCCGTCAACAAAGAGGGCTTGCCGACCCCCCACAAGCGGTTTCTGATCGGCGACACGGTGGATGTGCTCCGGAATCTGAGACTGCCCGTGGTGGTGGGCATGGGCGACCCCGGTAAGATGGACGGGGCAGACTGCCTGGAGCGGGGCTGCGCCGTCACGCTGAAAGCGATTCAGGAGGTACTGAAGCGCAGCGGCTGGGCAGAGGGTGCGTCTGCCGCTCAAGGGGTGCCAGCGCCTTCTGCAGAGGGACCTGCAGCCTGCAATCCCCCGCCCCCTGAAGGGACGCCGTGAACCGGTTCTGCATCCGGACGGGCGTTTGGACGGGCGCGTTTGGCGCGTTGACATGCATATAATATGAATGCTATGTTGAGCGCAATAGAGTTTGAACTCCCTCGGGAATCACCAGCGGGGGAACAGGGAGGACATTATGCACTACTACGGGACAGCGGAAAAGAATGCCCAGGGCCACCTGACTATCGGCGGCATCGACGTCATGGACCTGGTCAAGGAGTACGGTTCCCCGCTATATGTGATGGATGAACAGCTGATCCGGCAGAACTGCCGGGCCTATCTAAAAGCCTTCCGGGAGCATTACCCAGACTCTGTAGTTGCGTACGCCTCCAAAGCATTTCTCTGCACGGCCATGGCCGCTCTGCTGGAGCAGGAGGGCATGAGCCTGGATGTGGTCTCCGGTGGTGAGATCGCTACTGCCCTGAAGGCGGGCTTTCCCATGGAGCGGACATTCTTCCATGGGAACAACAAGACCGTCGAAGAGATTCAGCTTGCCCTCTCGGCAGGGGTCGGACGCATCGTGGTCGACTCAGTCCACGAACTGGAACTGCTGAACCATCTGGCAGGTGAGGCGGGCAAGACGGCCCAGATCTATCTGCGCCTCACCCCCGGGGTCTCTGCCCACACCCATCACTACATCAGCACTGGCCAGCTGGACTCCAAGTTCGGCATCCCCATCGCCATGGGAATGGCCATGGATGCCGTCAGGCGTGCCCTCTCACTGCCCAACATCGAGCTGGCGGGCTTCCACTGCCATATCGGGTCGCAGATCTTCGACCTGACGGGGTACAAGGTGGCCGCTGAAATCATGGTCCGCTTCCTGGCCGAGGTCCGGGCGGAGACGGGCTTCACCGCCGCGGAACTGAACCTGGGCGGCGGCCTGGGGGTGCGGTACACGGAGGCAGATACGCCGGCCACCCCCGCCCAACTGGCCAAGACGCTCTCCGAGGCGGTGCGTACGGCATGCGCCGCCCACGGGCTGCCGCTTCCCCGACTGGTGGTGGAGCCCGGGCGCTCCATCGTGGGAGAGGCAGGCACCACCCTCTACACTATCGGCACCATCAAGGAGATTCCAGGCGTTCGGACGTACATCTCCGTAGACGGCGGCATGGGCGACAACATCCGTCCGGCCCTCTACCAGGCGGAGTACGAGTGCGCTGTGGCAAACCGGCTCAATTCACCGGCCGAAAAGGTGGTGAACGTGGCGGGCCGCTACTGCGAATCCGGCGACCAGCTGATCATAGACGCCAAGGTGGCCAACGATGTGGCGCCGGGCGACGTGCTGGCGGTTTTCACCACTGGCGCCTACTGCTACAGCATGGCGTCGCACTACAACCGGTATCCCAAGCCGGCGGTGGTCTTCGTGGCCGATGGCCGCGCCGACCTGGTGGTCCGGCGGGAGACGTTTGAAGAGATGGCTGCCCACGATCTTCTTCCCGAGCGGCTGCAGACGAAAGCGGTCCGCTGAGGCTGGCCGGCCAAGAAAAAGCGAAGACGCGGCGGGCCCCCGAAGAGGGGACCCGCCGCTTTTGGCGCGCATCCACCAGGTGTGCAGTATGGTAAGATGGTGCCGGTAGGGGGTGACCGGAGTGAAAGAGGAGATACGGGAAAAACTCTCCCAGCACTGGGGAAAGAAAGGGGCAGGCCCCATCGCCGTCAAGGGGATAGAGGCCTGGGTGGAAGAGCAGATCCAGGACGCCATGGCCCGAGGAGAGTTTGACAACCTGCCCGGCAAGGGAAAGCCCCTGAACCTGCGCCGCGCACACCCCTGGGAAGAGAGGGACTGGCTGGCCAACCATATTCTGAGCCAGGCCCATGTGGTACCCGACTGGGTGGAACTGGGCGAGGAGATCGAGGCCGGGCTCAAGTGGCTCCGGGAACATCCGGATCACCCCGAGCGGCCGGAGCGGATTCGCACCCTCAACAAGCTGATCGACCGCTACAACCTGGCAGTGCCGGCAGCCTGGATGCAGAAACCCCGCTACCGGGACTGACGAAAGTGAGATGGGTATGGAGATCATCGTCCCCCACATCAATACCGACTTGGATGCCATCGGCGCAGCCGTGGGCGTGCAGATCCTTTATCCCGGCGCCCTCATCGTGCTGCCGGGTTCTGCCTCGCCCCTGGCCGAGGAGTTCATTTCCCTGCACCGCTATAACATCCGGGTCGCAACCCCCCGGGAGGTCTCCCTGGATCAGGTGACCCGAACTATTGTGGTGGACACTGCTGACCCGGCGCGGCTGGGCAAGCTGGTCGAGGTGGCCCGCGGCACTGAGGTTCACCTCTATGACCACCATCCGCCGGAGCCCGACGATCTGGGCGTCTCCCTGGAGGTGCGGGCGCAAGTGGGCGCCACTTGTACCCTGGTGGCTGAGCTGCTGGAGGAGGCCGGAGCTCCGGTATCGCCGCTGCAGGCCACTGCCATGCTGCTCGGCATCTATGCCGACACCGGCGCCCTCAGCTTCATGGGGACCACCGCCCGGGACGCCCGCGCAGCAGCTTTCCTGCTGCAGAAGGGGGCCAACCTGCGGGCGGTCAACCGCTTTGTGGACCCCAACCTCTCACCGGAGCAGCAGGCGCTGCTCTACCAGATGCAGCAGCGAGCCCGCTGGCTCACCGTTCACGGCGCCCGGATTCGCCTGTTTGAGGCGGAGACGCCGGAGTACGTGGGCGGCCTTTCCCTGGTGGTTCACCTGCTGCAGGACATTCAGCCGGCCCATGCCCTCTTTGCGGTGGTGCGGATGGGCAGCCGGGTCTACCTGGTGGGCCGCAGCGAGGTGCCCTGGGTCGATGTGGGCCGGGTGATGGCCGCCTTCGGCGGCGGCGGTCACCGGCAGGCCGGCTCCGCCGTTGTGAAGAGTGCGGACCTGCAGGCGGTAAGTGGAGAACTGGCGGCGGTGCTGGCCGCCTGTGTGGACCGGCCGGTCCTGGCCCGGGATATCATGTCTTCTCCCGTAAAATCTGTCCTGCCGAGCCGGTCGGTGCGGGAGGCCGAGCGGATCATGCTTCGCTACGGCCACTCCGGTCTGCCGGTGGTGGGCGAAGACGGTAAGCTGTGCGGCATCGTCTCTCTGCGAGATGTGACCAAGGCCCGGCGGCATGGCCTGGAGCATGCGCCTGTGAAGGGCATCATGGTGCGGAATGTGGTGACGGTGACGCCGGATACGCCGCTGGACGAGATCCAGGACCTGATGGTCCAGAAAGACATCGGCCGGGTGCCGGTGGTGGACGGGACCAACCTGGTGGGGATCGTCACCCGCAGCGACCTCTTGGAGCTGCTCTACGACGGCCCTGCTCCCCGGTGGCACCGCACTCTCTACGCGGGCGCAGCTGGGCTGCCGGCAGCGGAGGACGCCGGCGTTCCTGAGTCGATGGTCCAGGCAGCTCTCAGCGCTGCCCCCCTGGCCCTCCAGGAACTGCTCCGCACCGCGGGCGCTGTGGCGGAGCGGATGGGCGTGGCGGCCTATGCGGTGGGGGGATTTGTCCGGGACCTTCTCCTGCACCGGCCCAATCTCGATCTCGACATTGTGGTGGAGGGCGACGGCATCGCCTACGCCCACGCCCTGGCTGCTGAGATCGGCGGCCGGGTGAAGGAGGTGCCCCGGTTCGGCACGGCCCACATCCTGCTGACGCCAGAGCGGGCGGACCTGCCGGACCGGATTGACGTGGCCACTGCCCGGCGGGAGTACTACGAGCATGCAGCTGCCCTGCCGGTGGTGGAGCATGCCAACCTGCGCCAGGATCTTTACCGGCGTGATTTCAGCATCAACGCCATGGCCGTGCGGCTGGGTTCCCGCGGACCCGGCGAGTTTATCGACTTCTTCGGCGGCCTCCAGGATCTGAAGGACGGGCAGATTCGGATTCTGCATACCCTGAGCTTTGTGGAAGATCCCACCCGGATTATGCGGGCGGTTCGGTTTGCGCACCGGTACGGCTTTACCCTTGAAGAGGAGACGCTGCGGTGTGCCCGCCACGCGGTGGCAGAGGGCTACCTGAACCGTGTCACCATGGACAGACTCCGGCAGGAGTTGGTGCTGATCCTGAAAGAGCCCCACAGCGGCGGCGCCTTGGGGAGCCTCCATGAGTTGGGGGTGCTGGAGCGTCTGCTCCCGGAGGTGGTCTGGAGCGACCGGACGGCCGCACTGCTGGACCAGGTGGACAGGCTGCCCGAAGAGGTGCCAAGTCTGGCCCAGGGGGCGTCGCTCTGGGTGGTGAAGCTGCTGGTGCTGCTTCATCCCTTACGCCTCTGCGACGGAGCGGCGGCGGTACAGCGGCTCAGGCTCCGCCGGAACGAAAGCCAGGTGCTGCTTCAGGCGCTGACCAATTGGCGGGTGGCTCTGCACGTGGTCACCACGCCGGGAGCTGCCCCCGGGGAGATTGCCGGTGTGCTGGATGGCTGGTCCCCTGAGGGGCTGCTGCTGCTCCACCTGCTTGGAGCGGGTGAGGGGGTCGTACGCTACTGGGAGGAGTGGCGGCACGTTCGGCTTGCCATCTCCGGAGCGGACCTTGTAGCTGCCGGCGTGCCGCAGGGTCCCGCCATCCGGCGGGCCCTGGAGCGGGTGCTGCGGGAGCGGCTGAACGGGCGGGTGTTGGAGCGGGATGACCAACTGCGGCTAGCCCTGGCCCACGCGCAGGGGCAGTTGGGCGACTGACTGGGACTACCGCATCCGCATATGAAAGTCTACATTGCCGATGACGCTTGTGCGCCATGGAAACACCCTGTTCTTGTCAAATCCGCCCAAGGTGGGCGTCGGGTGGAGGAGTCGCATTCCTCCCGACGGAAATTTTCTACATGCCGTCTGCCAAAGGCATCGGAGTAGAAGGAGATACCGCCCAAGGCCAAATCCGCGGCATGACGGGGTGAGGATATGGCAAAGCAGATCATCGGCGTCCTGGGGGGCATGGGACCGCAGGCCACCTGTGACCTCTTTCAGAAACTAATCAACGCGACCCCTGCCCGGACGGACCAGGAGCATCTCCACATCATCATCGACAACAACCCGGCCATTCCCGATCGCAGCGCCTACATCCTGGGTTCCGGTCCCGATCCGACCCCTGCGCTGGTGGAGAGCGCCTGCCGGCTGGCACGGGCCGGGTGCGATTTTCTGGTGATCCCCTGCAACACTGCCCACTGTTTCATCCGGGCGGTGGAAGAGGCGGCGGGCATCCCGGTGCTCAACATGGTTGAGATCACGGCGGAGGAGGCCCGCCGGCGGCTGAAACCCGGCGAAGCAGTGGGGCTCCTTGCCACCACGGGAACGGTAAAGAGCGGGCTCTACCACGAAGCGCTGGCCCGCCAGGGGCTGTCGCTGATTACGCCGTCGGAAGCGGACCAGAAGGTGCTGATGGAACTGATCTACGGCCCTCAGGGTATTAAGGCCGGCTTCACCGGAAAGGATCTCCGCGCACAGTTCTGGCTCCTGGCCGAGCGCCTGGTAAGCCGGGGTGCCCGCCTGGTCATCGCCGGCTGCACCGAAATCCCTCTGGTGCTGGAAGATGGCGACATCTCCGTACCGGTGCTGGATTCCACCGACCTCCTGGCCAAAGCGGCTGTGGAGCGGGCCCTCTCGGGCGCTGCCGCATGCGCCTCCCGGTAATCTGCCGGAGTGCCACCGTCCCCAACCCCTACGGGCTGGGGACTTTTTGCGCTACTTGACGGAAATACTGGGGTTGGTGGAAACTAAGAGGGTCCGTGGGGCGAGGCATCAGAGCAGAGCGGAGGTGAGGGAATGGGGACTTCCGGACAGATTCCCGGGCGGACGGAGGGTTATCGGGTCCACCTGGAAAACTTCGACGGTCCCCTGGACCTGCTGCTGCATCTGATCCGCCGCTCGGAGATGAACATCTATGACATTCCCATTGCACAGATAACCGAACAGTACCTCGAGATGATCCAGGATCTGGATGATCTTGATATCGACAGGGCCAGCGAGTTCCTGGTGATGGCCGCCACCCTGCTGGGGATTAAGAGCCGGATGCTATTGCCCAAACCGCCTCGCCTGACGGATGATCTGCCGGACGAGGAGGCGGAGGCTGACCCCCGAGAAGAGTTGGTCCGCCAGCTGGTGGCTTACAGCCAGTTCAAAGAGGCGGCCGAAGCCCTCCGGGCCCGGGAGCAGGAGATGGCCCGGATCTATACCCGGGGCTTCTTCGCCGAGGAGCCTGGTGGACCGCCCCCGCTGCAGGGGCTTACCCTGGAAGACCTGGTGCGGGCGTTCCAAGAGGTCCTGAAGGAAGAGTGGAACTGGCGGGAGGTGCCCCGAGAAGAGATTCCCCTCAGGGAGAAGGTTCGGGAGATCAGCTTTCTGCTGGGCAGAAGCCCCGGCGGGATTCGCTTCCGGGATCTCTTTACCCGGGGCGGCTCGCGCCGTGAAGTGGTGGTCACTTTCCTGGCGCTGCTGGAACTGATGCGGCGGGGGCGGGCCGTGGCGGTGCAGGAAGGGCTGTTCGGCGAGATCCTGATCCGGCGCTCGGAGGCTTCCCCGAGGGCTTCTTCCGAAGGGATGGCGGAGGTCTGAAAATGAGATGATATGGAACCACGGCACTGCCATACTGGAGGCACTCCTGCTGGCCTCACCGGAGCCCCTCTCGCTGAAGCGGATCGCTGAGGTCATTGGCCTGGAGGAGCGGGAGGCCCGGATTCTGCTGGAGGACCTGCGCAGGCAGTATGAGGAACCTGGGCGGGGGATCTGTATTCGGGAGATGGCAGGGGGTTACGTGCTGACCACCCGGCCGGAGTACGCAGACTATGTAGAGCGGCTCCTCCAGCCCAAAGCCAGGGGCCTCAGCCACGCCGCTTTGGAGACGCTGGCGATTATCGCCTACCGGCAGCCGGTGACCAAGCCGGAGATCGAAGGGGTCCGGGGCGTGAAGGTGGACCGGATCGTGGAATCGCTGCTGGAGCGGCGTCTGATTCGGGAGATGGGCCGCAAGGAGGGACCCGGGCGCCCGGTGCTCTACGGCACCACGCAGGAGTTTCTCCAGTACTTCGGCCTGAAGGATCTCAGTGAGCTGCCCCCTGTCGCCGTGGACAACAGCGACCCCGGGCTGATCCTGAAGCGGCGGGAAGAGGCCGCAGGTGGCAGCGGCGATCGGGCAGACGCCCAGGGGGAAAGCCAGCCGGAGCAGTCAGAAGCTGAGTGAGAAGGAGTCGGAGGCCTTGGGTTTTGCAGGACACGCCTTTGTTGACTGGGACGACACTATCGCCGAAAACATCCGCTACTTTACTGAGACCGAAGAGGCCGCCTGCCGTCTGATTGCCGAGGCCACGAAGGCAGATCCCGAGAAAGTACGGATGCGCGGGCGTGAGCTGGACCTGGCCGTCGCACGCCGGATGGGCTTGGTGCAGGAATCGCTGCACACGGCGTGGCTCACCTGCTATCGGGAGTTTGCCGAAGGCGCGGGCCTGGCCTTTGATCCGGAGACCGAACGAGCGGTGAGAGAGGCCTGCCGCTATCCTTACGAGGTGAAGCAGGAGGTGCTGCCGGGGGCCCGGGAGGTGCTGAACTGGCTCCGCATGAACAGGTTCGAGGTGGTGATCTGGACCGCCGGCGAGCACCGGGTCCAGCTTCGAAAGATCCGGGAGAGCGGCCTTACCCACCTGATTCACCGTGCCCATGTGGTGCCGGACAAGACGCCAGACCGGCTGCGGGAGGCGCTGGAAGGCCGCGATCCGGCCCGCTGCTTCGTGGTGGGTAACTCGATTCACTCGGACATCAGGCCTGCCCTGGAGGTGGGCCTCCTTGCAGTCCACGTGCCCGCCGATACCTGGGCGTACGATGAGGCCGAGCTGGATCACAGCCATCCCCGCTACCGCAGGGTGGAGGAGCTCACCCAGGTGCCTGCGGTGGTGGCAGATTGGTTTGGGCTGCCCAGGCAGCCGGTGGAGCGGCCAGAGCCGGCCTCGGCGCAGGAGATATGAAATAGATAGGGAGAACCCCCGGGTCTGCCGGGGGTTCAGTTTTGTGCGCCCGGCATGGGCGCTGACTTGGCGGTGAGAGTCCGCTGCGGGCGAGGCAGCACGAGCCCGCTAGCCAAAGGCAAGGGTGTCCGTCGCGAGGCGGAATCTGGAGGAAGCCGGAGGCAAAGCCACGACCCGAGGAACACGAACCTCATACGAGGCTGTGCCGCCTGGGTGAGCTGGCGAACCACAGCAAAACCCGAGGCTGCCAAAGGGCGGTGCAGTAGATGGGGCGGGTGCGGGGCGAAGGTCAGCGTCCTTACCCGGGGAGGTCTGCCGGAAAACGCCAGCAACGCTGGTAACCCGGGCCGAGAGGCCCGGCTGAACCGGCAGAAGTCAGCAAAGGCCATAGTACGGGCAGGGGGACGCCCCGACCGGGAAGGGCCGAACGTCAGGAGAGGGGTGAACCCGTTGCGTTCGAGCAGCCCGCGACAAACGCAGAAAACCCCGCACGGGGCCTGCTCGCCGGAGGTAG